>Ga0209700_105896_pt1 | contig 19898 bp, 19 predicted proteins | sample SiratroredBW_FD_187528 | JGI IMG/M metagenome (GOLD analysis project Ga0209700, IMG submission 187528) | Root nodule microbial communities of legume samples collected from California, USA - Siratro red BW (SPAdes) (version 2) | ecosystem: Host-associated > Plants > Roots > Nodule | place: USA...
GTCATTTAAACTCTCCTCAGTGGATCGTAAAACCTTGTTTCCTATTTTGTTGTTTAACCACCAGTTTAAGTACACATGCAGCAAAATGTAATAGATGGTGGAGTCAACAAAGTCTTAAATTCACCTGCCAAGCCTAAGATTTGCCAAAGATTGTTGAAAAAGAAAATTTTTCTGACTCGATAAATTCAATGATTGCTAAAAAGCATTTGATTTAAAAAAAATGATGATAATGAAAAAATCAATCAAATTTTGACACAGCCAAGCATACATGCATACATTCAAACAATCAGAAATTCAAAGTTTTCATGCATTCATACATGCATACATTCAAACAATCAGAAATTCAAAGTTCTCATGCATTCATACATGCATACATTCAAGTAATCAACAATTCAAAGTCTTCATGCATTCATACATGCATTTTCGATGTTGATTAAACTAGCCAAAGTTGTTTTCTCAGAAGATAGAAGACCCTCTCGATACAAGGTCTGAAATGTAGATATGGTGATCCTCTCGATACAAGATCCCGTTTTCATGATTTTAGGTTTGACCTGCTGGTACGAAGTTAACCTTAGGTCTGCAGTGATGATCCGTGATCCTCTCGATACAAGATCCGGTCTCACATTTAGTCTCTCTGCTATAATGATCCGTGATCCTCTCGATACAAGAACCGGTCTCACATTTAGTTTCTCAGCCATAATGATCTGTGATCCTCTCAATACAAGATCCGATCTCACATTGTATTTTTCAGCTGTGATGATTCGTAGCCCTCTCGTCCTGAAAAGGTCAAGGTTACGACGACATTTTTGATTTCCGTTTAAGTTTTAAGCTTTGGAAAATATTTTCATCGCGGACAAAATCAGTTATTTCTATCTTTACTTATCTTTTACTCTAAAAGCTTGGAAATTTTAATTTTCAAAGTTATTAAGTAAAAGTTAAGTAAAGAGGGACAGCTGTCAATACCCGATTTTGTCCGGGTAAGAATATATCAATAAATTTTTTTTACTAATAATTAATTTATTCAATTTTGTAGTTGCTTTAAAAAAATATAATAATAATAATAAATAAAATTGTTTTTAAATTAAGTTGATTGAAATTTCTTGTTAAAAATAAAAAGGAGGGAAAAATTTAAAGAATTTTTTTTTAAATTAATTAAAGTTTAATTGAATTTTTAAAAACTAACTAATAATAATAAAATAAAATTAGAATTGCTTGCCACGTGACAAGCTAAGAATGGAGAGTTTTGCTCGCCACGTGGCGAGCTAGGATTGGTGGAGGAAAAATGGGTTAGGGAATATACTAGAGGAAATGCGTTTATTGGTTTAACGTTAATTGGAGAAATGCGTTTATTGGTTTAACGTTAATTGGAAATGGCGCAAGGCTCATTGGCATGAGGCTGCCATGAACGACAAACCCAAACAAAACAAACACAAAATAAATTAGAAAATGACACTTCCAAGATTTAAACCCATGCCCTTTCGAAGGAAACTGGCACCTTAGACCAACTCAGCCACCTTGATTTCATTGTTATATTCTCTCAAAATAGACCCAAATTCTCTAAAAGCCCCTAGCCCAATTTCTGAATAGTGGGGGTGCTTCCTGCACCCCCCATGTTCATGTCTTCCACCCCACATTTTTCACAAACCCCAAAACGTCCCTGGAAATAGGATGGGCTTTCAATTATTAGGATTACTTGTCGCACCTCCACATTTTTGGACCTGCACTTCCATTTTGTTCCTCATTCCCAAAACGCCCTTGGATCACTAATTAAAAATTATTCATCACACCCCCATTAATTAAGAGCTACACCCACTGATTTTCTAAATAACAAAACTGCCCCTAATTTCCTTTAAACAGAAAGTTTTAAGAATTTAACATTTGAGTTATTTCTTTTTAAGTTTATTTCTCCTATTTACATAAAATTTGTTTTAATAAACTTTAATTCCAAATGACCATTCGCGTCATGCGGGATTCCCTTTTTTTAAAAAAAATAAAATAAAATAAAATAAAATAATAATAATTCTTAATTTAAGTTTTAAATGACCGCACGCGTAATGCGAAACTTAATTTAAGGAATATTAATTTTAATTTGGATTATCAAAAGGCCGCATGCGTCTATGATATTCTAAAATAAAATTCAATTTTCAAAAATAATAAAAATATATAAAAATTCAAAAATAATAAATTCTCAAAACAACTCAATTGCCTTTTAGAACTACGTAATCCCTGATTCTTCACCTCTACGGATGTCGATACGTAGGAGCAAGGTCAATCCTTGTCGGGTCCTTTATTTTAAAAAAATTTTATTTTGTTATTATTTATCTTTTACTTTTGGAAAAATAAACATTTTTTAAACCACATTTGATTTTACTAATTTGATTAACGATACTATCTTAGGACAGGCGCTGTGGGGGTGCTAATACCTTCCCCACGCGTAACCGACTCCCGAACTCATCTCTAGTTCGCAGACCATTTCCTTTTCCTTCTTCTTGGTTTTTCCATAGTTTTCCATAATAGACTATGGTGGCGACTCTATCTCTTTCTTTTCACAAATTTTTCTTATTTTTGGGTCGCTGTCTCGAGTCGTGATCCTGGTTACGACACATGACTTTATGCTGATGCATGAAATTTTGACTTGCATGAGATTTTTACTTTTAATGCCTGAGGATTTTGATTTTCTATTTTGCTCCTCTCTTTAAACCCATTAATCCGTCTAATACTGTCAGATAGAGAATAAGAGGCCTTCCAGGACTGTTGGACACAGTATTAGAGGTTCTCTTAAATAATATTTAATTTTATCAAATGCTATCTGACAATCTTCATTCCATTCTACCACTTGATTCTTTCGCAACAATTTAAAAATGGGCTCACAAGTGGCGGTGAGCTGGGAAATAAATCTAGCAATGTAATTTAATCTTCCCAGAAAACCTCAAACTTCCATTTCCAAAATAGCACGTACTTTATCCGGATCCACTTCTATCCCTCTTTGGCTGACAATGACTCCTAGAAGCTTTCCAGATCTTACTCCAAAAGTACATTTAGCTGGGTTCAGTCTGAGTTTGAATTTCCTCAGCCTTTCAAACAATTTCCTCAGGTTGACAAGATGTTCTTCTTCAGATCGGGATTTGGCGATCATATCATCACATATACTTCAATCTCTTTGTGTATCATGTCATGAAATAAGGTCACCATAGCCCTCTAATAGGTTGCTCCGGCATTCTTAAGTCCAAAAGACATTACCTTATAACAGAATGTACCCCATGGTGTGATGAAGGTTGTCTTTTCTATATCTTCAGGTGTCATTTTGATCTGATTGTACCCAGAAAATCCATCCATAAATGAAAACAATGAAAACTTAGTTGTATTGTCCACCAGGATATCAATGTGCGGTAATGGGAAATCATCTTTCGGACTAGCACGATTCAAATCTCGATAATCTACACACATTCGAACCTTTCCATCCTTCTTTGGTACTGGAACCATAATTAGCCACCCATTGAGGGTATTTTTCTACTACCAAAAATCCGGCGTTGAATTGTTTTTCTACCTCGTCCTTTATTTTCAACGATACCTCTGGTTTCATCCTTTTCAACTTCTGCTTGATCGGAGGGCATTCTAGCTTGAGTGGTAATTTATGTTGCACAATGTCAGGGTCTAATCCAGGCATATCTTGGTAAGACCAGGCAAAAATATTCCTGAATTCTCTTAACAAAGCACACAATTGGCCCTGTATTTCTTTCGTCATCCCTGTGCCTATCTTGACCTCCTTTTTGTCATTTTCATCCCCTAAATTGATTACCTCTACATCCTCTTAATGTGGTTTTAACTCTCTTGCTTCTTGTTCGACTAATCTCAACAATTCAGGAGGGGGTTCCCAGTCTTCTTCATAATCATCTTCCATGTTATTGACGGAGAGTGTAAAATTAGGGTATGAGATATTGACATTGTTATTTTCAAAAGAGTCATCAACATATCTGTATTATTCAAGTTTATGAAAAATAAATAGGGAAGAAAGAAAAAGTGAAGAGGAAAATGAAAACACAATTTATTATGCAAATGCGCAATGTTGTGCCCTCAAAGGGAAACAATTCAAATGAACGAAACGACAAATCCTAAAAACTAGCCCATGAAAACAGCAAATACCCTAAAGCTCTGGGAAAAGATATAGGGTTGACTGAAAAACATTACATTTTATTGCTATTAAACACCATAGGTACGTCTACAGACTCCCAATTGCCAATTTCTTCATCAGGAAGACAAGGGTGCACATGATCGAAGCTCTGACCTCCATGCCTCTGCTCAATAACTATCACTTGATCAAAATTGATCCAACCGGCGCTGTAGAAACTCTGATCCAGGCTGAACATGGGAATTTCTTTACTTCTCAGCTCCCGACCCTCTACCTTGGCTTGACTTCTTTCAATTCTTTCCTCAATGATTCTCCTTCGATCAGCATGAGTAGGTTTGTATCCCAAACCATACCTCCCTTTGTTTTCCACCAATTTCAGTGGCCTTACAGATCCTGTACTATTTTGGCCCAAGCCACTACCATATTTATACCCCTCCTTCATCATAGTCTTGGCCACCATCAACGATGCACTAGAGAGACATGGATTTACTTTGAAAGGCACTACATAGGTTGTGCTAACGATCTCCAGAGCCTGAAATGAAGTTTCTAAAGCTTCTTCTGTAGCTTCAATATAGGGAGTGGATGTGTATCCACATACTACCAAGTCCTCCTCTCCAGAAACTATAATCAATTTATCATCAATTACGAATTTTAGCTTCTGATGCAAAGTAGATGGAACTACTCCAGCCGTGTGTATCCAGGGTCTTCCCAACAAATAGTTATATGCTAGTAATATGTCAATTACTTGGAATACAATTTCGAATGTGCACGGACCGACTTGTATTGGTAGCTCCACTTCCCCTATGACCTCTCTTTTACTACTGTCAGAAGTTCTCACCACCATGGTACTAGGACATAGATGAATCCCTTCACCATTCAATTTGTTCAATGTGGTTTTAGGCATTACGTTCAGAGAGGAACCATTATCGACTAGCATGCGTGATATAAAATGATTCATGCACTTGACAGAAATGTGAAGAGCTTTGTTATGACCTCTGCCCTCTGAAGGTATTTCTTCCTCAGTAAAAGTTAAGTAATTATTAGCAGTCATGTGACTAACAATTCCTTTAAATTTATCCAAGGAGAGATCTTGTTCCACATGAGCTCCGTTTAAGATCTTCATTAATAACTTTCGATGAGCAGTCAAGTGCATTAACAATTCCAACAAAGACACCCTTACAAGCATCCGGTTCAACTGATCTACCACTTTGTATTCGCTTTGTTGGATGAACTTCAGAAACTCAGAGGCGTCTTCATCAGTAATCTCCCTTCTCTCTCTCTTCAGGCTCTGAATCAACTTGCACAACCTTTCCTTTCAAATACGACTTTGCCTTTTCCATAGTCATTTCTTCTCTATTCTTTCCATAGCTTGTTTCACCCCTTAAGTCAGGATGAGCAAAAAGACGTCCGCTCCTAATCATACCTCCAATTCCAGATATGTTATTGATTGTTGTCCTGCCTTGCTCAACCGATTCTTCTTTTTGTTCTCCTTGAACTATACTAACACCATATGACGAAGGAATAACTTTATTATCCTTATACGCAAAGGGCGATGGTGTTTGAATTACTAGAGGTTGTCGCCCTGAAGGCATGGGAGCGGCTGCTTTAGTAAATTGAATGACTAATGGTTTAGGCCTATATGGAAGTCATTCTACTCCGGTAAACACTTCTCCTTCTGTCCTTTGATGACAAACTTGTAAAACATGTCTGTCCATCAAGTCTTACACAAAATCTTTAAACTCAACACACTCATCAATGGAATGTGTGGTGCAAGCATGGAAACCACATTCATCTTCAGACCTGTACCCATACTGGAATAATCCAACAAAACAAATTGCTTCAAAAACTTCATTCATAGGTTTCTTCATTTCATGGATACTCCTAACCAAAATCGGACCTCCTTCTTCCATAATAGCATTCATCGTGGAGCTTGTATGTCCAGATAGCGGGTTTTGCTCAACACTTGGCTTTTGCTCCTGGAAAGTAAGCCATTTAGAATTAATCAAAGATTGCACTTTATACTTGAGGGCTCGACAGTTCTCAGTTGAATGACCAATCTCCCCACTATGATATTCACATTTTGCATTGGGGTCATAATATCTGGGATATGGTGGTTGTACCACCTTTGCCGGACATAAGACCACTAGCGAATTCTTCAGCAAATCTGGCAACAGCTCTGTGTAGGTCATTGGGATGGGAGTAAAATTCACAACTTTCCCTCCCGAATTATTATTCTTCTGTCCATAGCCTGGACTTTGTGCTTGATTAAAGCCCTGACCTCCAACATTGGGCTGAAATGCATTATTAGGGGTAAACGGAGGTCTGTATGCAGTTGGCGGGCTAGGAGTATTCTGAGAATAACCCGGCATGGCATTTGCAACATACGCAGATGAGGATCTATAATTAGGAAGATATTGTGGTCGATATCCTCCCCAATAAGGTGCAGTAGAAGCCGCTTGAACCTCGCCCTCTTTCTTCTTACTGGGATTGAACCCAGGTTTCTTGGCACTGGTGGCTGTAGACGAACCTTGTGCTATTTTTCCACTCTTGATTTCTTGTTCAATTCTTTCTCCAATAGTGACAATATCGGAGAAATTGGAAGAAACACTTCCGAGCACATGTTCATAAAAAGGAGTTTGTAACGTTTCTATGAACATGGTGATCATTTCTTTCTCATATAGCGGAGGTTCAACTTGGGAGGCCACCTCTGCGCATATTCTTTGAAAGTTTATGAACTCTTCTTTGCCATATTTTGTAGTTGCATTCTGTCTGGAGCCATGTCCATATTATATTTGTACTGCTTCAAGAAAGTGTCTACTAAATCTTTAAATGATGAAATCCGAGTTGGTTCAAGGAGCATGTACCAATTCAATGCAACACCCCCCAAACTATCTTGAAAGTAATGAATCAGAAGTTTTTCATTGTGTGCATGAGTTGCCATCTTCCTACAATACATAGTCAAATGGCTTTTTGGACAAGTGGTCCCCTTATACTTCTCAAAGTCTGGCACTTTAAATTTCGGGGGAATTACTACATCCGGTACTAAACATAGACTGGCAGCATCTTCGAACTCATAACTACCACCACCTTCTATTGCCCTCAATCTCTCCTCAAGGACTTCTAGCTTATTTTTCGCTCTATCAGCATCAAGAACCGCAACAGTCAGAGCTACAACTTCTGTTTTGGACTCACCTCTCAAAGTCACATTTAAAACCTTGGGTTGAGAAGTAGTTGTCCTACCCCCTTGTTTAGCAACATGGGCATTTTCCGTTATATGTGGCATTTGTGGTGGAACTTGATTCGGATCAACATAATTCTCATACGGTGGGGTGTAACCCTGCGGAAGCCCATATTGAGGAAAAGGGATAGACATCCCTTGAACCTCGTCACACTGGGTTTGTGTCACCGCCATGTGAGAAGAAACCGGCTCTTCGTTCTTAGCAGTAGCATCTCACTTGTTGTTTAGGATCGTTAGAGACACAACTGATCTTTTAGGCCATGAATCTGATTCACTTTATCTTTGAAATCACTTATGTTAGCTTTCATTGTTTTCATCGTTTCCTCCCAGTCTTCCATATTCTGACGATTGGCGCGAATCCTATATGGATGTCGTGTGAATTTAGCCGTTATTGCTTTCTCTGAATTTTATTTAAGATGAATTAAAACGTGAAATATGAACAAAATTGAACTAGTCAGAAATTTTAAAATTGTGTAATCGATACATAATTAAGTGGAAATTAACACAGATCTGGAGTCTCAAGAAACTGATTTATTTAAAGACTTCAAATTGATACATCTTCAAAGGAAAAACAAAAGGAAACTGCTATCAATCCCTAACTCGAACAATTTCATTTGCTCTACTAGCCATTTGCAATGATCGAGAAAAATCTGAACTTCTCGTGGAGGATCACAAAACATTACTACGCCAGCTTCTCGTAACATTTTGGGTACGTCCTCGATAGCCCCATTAGCTAGAGCAGCCAATTGGGAAAAATTCCTTTGCCAGTATACCACATCCTTTTCCTGCTCAACCATGTAATCTCTTGCACGAGTCATTGCAGCTTGGTGTCTTTCTTCCAATTCTAATAGTAGCATACGTTCTTTATTCACCTTTTCTTCACATATAACCATTGTCTCTTCCACTTGATGCTCCATGACGTTGACCTGCATTTGAAGATCTTGCAATCTTTTCACGACTTCTTGTTTGTCTCTTTTAATGTCCTCGTACAAATTTTTCACTGATAAGGCCATGTTCTGCGCTTGTACTCTCATTGTTAGCTCTTTGTTTGTTGTAGACAGATCTTGTTTGATCCTATGTGTATAATCCCTTTCGGCTCTTTGTTTCTTTATCAAACCTTCATATGCTTCTGTCTTCTCCTCATATTCTCTGTTGAGATCTGCATAGCTATGTTGTAAGCCCAGTAGGTCATCAGCCATCTTGACATTCTTCTCTTTCAATCTTGCAACTTCCTCCTTCAGCTTCTTTACTTCCCCTGACTCTATATCTTGGTTTTGTTCTTCATTTCTAGACTGAGTGGGGATTCTTCGAAAAGGCAGCATGACTTGATTAACTCTCTCCGTGACCCATTGATGATAAGGAATTTCTCTATCTATCCCCCATGCTCTCGAATCCCTTTCCATACGGATCACCCTTTTCCATGCACTCCTAATATGTCGGAGAGTTTCAATAGCATCTCCTTCCCCATAGTAAGCGAACAAAGTAGTAAGCGAAGTGACTGTCGGCGAACCTCTTATAGGGTATCCAAACTGTCTTTGGGCCAGAATCAGATTGTAATTAACACAACCCTTAGTGCCTATGAGTGGAACGTTTGGGTAGTTCCCACAATAATATATGATGCTCGCCTTCTGCTGCTAAGATGGATGCCACTTTATCTTTTCTTGAGTCAGTCTTGAGAGAAACTCACCCCAATTTGTCGTTCTCTTTACTTCAAGCTTGCGTTGCATTACCTCTTCAACGGGGCATTGAGCACTGATACCTTTTTCCCCTATGCGAGATAGGAGTCAGACATAAAACACAGGTAGACAACACATCAACTTTCTTTTCCCCATGTCATAGCACAAATGAAGAGCTATATAGACATCAACCAAGATTGCTGGGACTGGATTTTCCGATCGAGTCTTACTTGCAATAAATACATCGATTGCAGCATAGTCGACCAAATCTTCGACATTAGGGAACAACATAACACCATATAGTGTAAAAGCTAGAACATCCATGAAAGTCTCCCAATTTTCTTGGTCAACTAACTGATGCAAATAGCTTTCCAAAAACTTTAGGGTAAATCCTCGTACACCTTTCTTGTTTACTAGGGCAATTTACAATTCTCTTGGGTGAATTTTCATTATCCCAGATAGAGTCGAAACAGAAGCATGATGTTCAACGTATTTGTATGGAGACTTCCCCTCCAAGGGTAAGTCTAAAATCTGCTCAAACTCTTCGAGTGTCGGCACCAGTTGAAAGTCTTGGAATATGAACGCTCTGACAGGTGGGTCATAATACTGCACAAAGGTCGTGATCAAGGAAGTTTGTACCTCTATGTCGAGCAAACCTAACAAATTTCTATATTTCTTCTTGAAAGAGTTTCTCTGAACTGCCCTGAGCCTTCGTCCCAATGTCCTGATTCCAAACAGATTATTCTCTCTGGCTTTTATCGGTAGTTTTGCTTTCAAATCCTCTTCAAATTTCATTTTTACTCCAGAACTTACATTAATTTTCATTCTTTTTTGACAAAAAACACAACTTTATAGTTTATGGCCTTAAAAGAAAACAATTGAGACTATGTGAGAAAAGAAATGCATGCAATGCAATGAAGAAAAGCCTGAGCTAAACTTCATATGTCATGATAAAAATAATAGATGTTTTGTATGAGAGAAGAAATTAATGCAATGGATAAAAGTATTTTTATTATTCTTTTTTTAGAAAAAAAATGAGGTGGAGGGTAGCGGCGCGCAACATATCTCCCTTTGTGCCCTAAACAAGGTTCAATATGCGTAGGGGTCTAAGGCATTAGATGCACACTCACAAAGGTAAGCTCCTAACTCCTAAATGTATAAAGCCACTAGAGCTATGGCTCCCCTCACTGTATTACCCACAACAGTTGGTAGCCAACTTGTGTAAGCATACAAGTAAAGAGAACAAACTCTAGCTGGGGTTCTCGCAATAGCAAGAATGGGAAGTACATTCTCATTGACATTGCTACACAACCCCTTCTAATTCTAAGATTCCTTAGACCCGGGTGTAGGGCCCCACTCATGATATGAACAATTATGTGTGTGTGAAGGGAGAGTTATGCACCCAACCCCCCACCTGCAAAACAGCCAGAAAAGTCCCAAGGAGGTATACAGCATATATAATAGATATAGCATGTCATCTACCCTAGGGTTCAATTATTCCAACATCAATAAATAAACAATCATATATACAAAAAGAAAAGGGAAAGATAAACATTAAAAAAAAGAACCACACTCATTTTACTTATTTAATCAAATTGGCCTGACTTTCAACAGTCCCCAGTGGAGTCACCATCTGTCGCAACTAGGGTCACAACGGGGACGGCGAACAAAAATATCATGTTATCGCCACCATAATTTATTAAAGGAAAATTATGGAAAACCAAGAACAAGATAAGGCAAGTTCGCAAAACCAGATTTAGAGTCCGGGAGTCGGTTACGTGTGGGGAAGGTATTAGCACCCCCACAACACACGCCCTACGACGGTACCTTTAATTAAATAAGTAAAAGAGTGTGATTTTCTGAAATATCTATTTTTTTCCAAAAAAAAGAAATAAAATGCAAATAATAACAAACAAAAATATTTTTTAGAAAGGGCCCGACAAGGATTTGACCTCGCTCCTATGTATCTCTATCAAGGATAGAGAATCAGGGTTACGTAGTTCTTTGTTGATAAGATTGTTAGTTGCTTTGATTTTTTTTTATTTTTTTTTTGAAAGCTTGTGTTTGAAAGTAGGGTAAGTGAATGGCATCAGTGCCAGGTTTAAAGCCTGAACTTTGAGATACAATGCCAGGTTTAAAGCCTGGGCTTTGAGATACGGTGCCAGGTTTAAAGCCTAGGCTTTGAGATACAATGTCAGGTTTAAAGCCTGGGCTTTGGGAATTGGGGTATATATCAAATTCGGTGTTGAAAAATAACATGCAACAGTTATACGCCACACGGAATTGACACTTTAGTTTTAGCGGGATCATGCATGCAGGAATGGAACGTGAACGAATGAATTCTTGACGATGCAAAGCTTAAATATGTGAGTTTTCGGTGGTGCATGGGAACTGTTTTGGGTATTTTTGGGTGCTATGTGGGATTTAGTATGAGCATCACACAGAACAGTGCTGCTCGATTGAGATGGTGGGGCAAGCAGGCCACGACCTTGAGGGCGTCCTCTCCCCTTTCTCCTCTCTACTCTCCTTCATAAAACTCCTATCCCTTTCTCTTTCCCTGGGATTATCCTTCTCATGCTCATATTCAACTCTCATATCATCCTCATCAACGGGCACAGAAGCAGGAGGGGCCGGCACAACCCCAATTCTCTCCGACCGGGCCTTCTGCGCCAATGCCCTCAACTCTTACTCCTTCCTCTCCTTCTCCTTCAACATCATCTCCTTCTGCACCTTCGACCTCATTGCAACCGCCTCCCTCACTTTCTGCTCTGCCACATATAGTACCTCCGATAACTTAGTAAAGTTGTCATTAATATGAACCTCTTGAAGGCCTCTCCCATCAGCAGCCAGCCTCTTGTCAAGCAAAATAGTGTAACCCTTCGGATTCTTCCAATTCGAAATACACGGCGGAATCTTCCAATCCTGTTGGTCCTTCATTGTCATAGGCCGTGGCGGCGAGTGCATCACAGGCACCGGCGGAGACCCCGACGCCTTCGGAACGCGCTTGTGCTTAAACTTCGGAGGCTCCAGCGGATCCACCGGCATCTCAACCATCCTAATCACTCTTTCTTTAGCACCTGAATTGAACGCTGCGGATTGCTGCGAGGGTTTGTATTTTATATACTTCGCGTCGGAGTTCTGCTTCGGAACGTTCTTCGGTTGCGCAGCACTGAGTCTCACGTTCACGATGTTCTCCAGCGCGGCTTTGGTCTCCTGCATCGTGTCCTCAATCTGTTTCTGCGTTTCATCGTCTGAAACGACGTCGTCGTCATCGTAGGCTTCATCGTTTTTTAGGACCTTGGGGATGAGGTCCTTCTGCTGCGTGTACACGATTTTGCGCGCGTTTTCGTTCTACTTCACGATGGCGTCATAGGCGATGTTGCCATGTGCGTTGACGGTGACAGGAAGAATTTTGGATCCAGGTTTCGACAACCTGTCTCTTCCCATGTCGAGAGGGCACTGTGCTGCGTGAATCTCGGGGAAAGCGCCGTTGTCACTGAAGTCCTCGATTTTGCGGGGGATGAAGCCAACGAGCTTCAGGTAGGGTGGAACGAGTTTCTGCTTGGTGGCGGTGGCGGCGGCTTTCTCCTCCTCAGAGGTGAAGCGCTACTTGAACCATGGATCGTTGGTGTGGTCGTAGTAGGTGGTGGAGGAGGATTTCGCCGGAGGAAGAAGCTCCTTCAGAGTGGCCATTGTTCTGAATTCGAAGAAATCTTTGAAAATCCAACACTGTAGAAGGATAACCTTTTTAGTAGAAGCAATCACGGTTATTGGAACGTATCCTTTAGGATCTTTATTCATCTGTTTTTGAAACGATGCATTTGCTAGCAAACTCATGTCATTGAACTAATATTCCACCTATTTGACGATCTTTTGCTGAAGATCAGGGGTAAGGATATTCTTGGAGGAATTAGATAGTGCAACACTGTCGATGGGGATCAAACAAGAAGGATCCTGGTCCCCAACAAAGAACCAATTAGAATCAGCACAGCCACCGAGAATTGGGAAACAGGGATAGAAATAACCCAAAATCGGCATCTGGGATTGTGATCTTGGGGCGAATTCTGGCGCTTGGGCATTGAATTTGAAGCTGGAGTTACCAATTTCTTGGGTGTCCTTTTCTGAGTTCTCATGCATCTTCTGTTCAGATTGCAATTACGCTGTTCCTCTAGAATTCTGTTTTTGTTTTTCGTTTCTCCCTATGGGATGATGATGAAAATTTGTTTGATCGTTTACCTCCATTTAGTCAATTATCACCCTTGTTTTTTCATTCGTGGCCTGTTGTTTTTTCATTCGTGGCTAACTCGCTAGTAGATGCTAGAACCAATGCCTTGGGAAGCTTCCCATGCCTTATGTGAGAACTTTGCTCATCATCATCTTCATCCCCGTGAGGCCTTTGAGAATTGGGATTCCGAATGCTAATGTTTTACCAATGTCGGTCTTTGCTTGAGCAATGATATCTCTACCTTCTAATGCAGGCAATAACACAGCTCTCTGAATGGGAAAGAGGCTTGTGATTCCACGTTTTTGTAGGGCGTGGGCGAGGAATGAAGGTAAAGACAATTTGGAAATTTCGAGTTCGTGGTCGCTACGTGGACAGGGCCATAGCCAAATTAGAGGCTATTGCTAACGTCGTCGAGGGTTAAACCCTCGAAGGGTTTTTTGGGTGAGAATGGAAGAAGTGGGCGTGGCAATGGCTGAAGGAACGGAAGAGAGCGTGGGGTTACGGGGAAGAGTGTTGAATGAAATGGAGGTGGTTGGTCTTCTGAGGAGTAGAAGAGTGTTTTGGAAGGTCGGACTCAAGGGTAGGATCATGTGTGTGCATGCTGGTGTCATAGGAATAATTTTGTAGGTGTTTTTTTTATTCTATACAATGAATGTATAGTGAGACTCAAAAATAAGCAAAAATAAAAACATACCGGATACCTGAAGTTGGTCTTTTTTCTCTGTGCTTTCTTCTTTCTCTTGGATATATTTATTACTTGTTACATTTGCGACTGGTGCACTTGTCACTAGTGGAAAAAAGGTATTTATCGTCGGTTCTGGGAGGCCTTTATCGTTGGGTCGCGAATCAACGTTGACCAAGGCGACATTGAACATGACATCGGTTAAACAACCGACGTCATGTAATCCACCACAATGTCGGTTTAAACAAGACACTGACGTCAATGACACACAACACAACATGGTGAACAACACCACGTCGGTTGTTTAGCTAAAACCGACGTGGGGTTGTCCCACTTTGTCGGTTATTTGGCTAAAACCAACGTGGTGTTGTTATTTTTTAAAGAAAAAAATTATGGGTTGATAAATCTCTAATCGATACAAGAAAACACCACAAAATATTTTAGAATTTTATAGCAAGTAGAGATATGTGAAATCAAAGGCTAAAATATAAAAAAAATGGATGAAAAATAAGAAGAAAATAAAAAAAAAAAACCCTAAACGATGGAATTTTGAAATTTTCGGAGACCCAACCGCCTTTGGCTGTTGGCTAGGGGCTTCGTTACCCCATTTCGAGCAACTTTCATTTTTTGAGCGTCTCAATCCGAGCTCTCTATCAAAAGTTATGGTCGTTTGAAGTTTCTTCACCCTAAATTTTTTAAACCCTAAATATATGATAAACTATACAATCTAAGAACTCTACCATCAAATATATACTAAATCAAGATGTTGATAAAAAGTTTGGGTCAAAAATAAATCTCTAACTATTTTTAAAGAATTTTACAAAATTCTTACCTCTTGTAAAGAGAAGAGACAAGGGGTGTTGAACCAAGCATTCAATCGAGACCACCAAAACGCTTGCAAACGAACACTACCAAAAGTACAAAATGCAAACAAAATGTCAATGAATAACCACAATCAGTGAAAGCAAACGAAAATGGAAGAGAAAGGAACAACTAAAAACTTCAAACAAAAGGTATCGCGAACGGAGCTTGAAATGAAAATGTCATTATTCAAACAAAACTCTCAACATAAATGAAGGACCAAGAGTGAAATGGAGCTGAATGGATAACCTAAGGAGCTCGAAACGCAGCAAAAAGACGCTGAAATAGTGCAGGAGAGAACGTGCGACGTGCAATGGAGGGAGAGGAAAAGTGAAAACGCATGGGCTGTGTTAAAACAGCCAGCACCACGTCGGTTCTGAACTTCTAACCGACGTTGTGCTGAACTCTAATTTTACCCAATTTTTTGACCAAATTATCAGAGTGAGCATGATGTCGGTTGGACTCCCAAGACTGACGTCATGGATGTACACACCACATCGATTAGAAGCCCATTTCCGACGTGGTGGCTCACCCGCCAATTTAAAATTTTAAAATTTTGAATTTTTATTTTTTACTGCCTTCTCCACGTTGGTTTTGTTGGTTAACCGACGTGGTGTTCACATCACAATGTCAATTTTTCTCCGATTGACTTTATGAATGCTCATTTATTTACAAAAATGTCACCGTGTTTTTGACAACGTCATTTTCGCTTTGAACCGTCTTTATGCTTAGACGTTAAAGACTAATTTTCTACCAATATGTTATTCAAAGTAAAGAAAAAATGTTAACATTGATCCTAGGAGAATACTCCTATTTTAGATTACTTCAAAGAATAATAAGGCAAACAAAATAGCATAGTCAAATCAAATTCAATTGAAAGTGAAAAAGACAAGAGGCAAGGGGCTCTATTTATAAATGTTTGAGCCCTCTTGCAAACCATGGTTTAGAGAATGTGGGACTTATTACACAAGAAGAAAATTTTGGCATCTAGCTCACTCTAAGTCCCATATCTCCAAAAAAAAAAAGCAGATTCAAGTGTTTATAAGCGCTCCTTGTATCCTACCTTGGTGTATGGCTATGTAGACTTATGTGTGTTGACTTTGTTGGCCTCCTCAATTAGGCTTTGTTTGCTGGAGGGAGTGGATTTGAATGAATTTGAGTGAATTGTGTGTAAATGGTAAGATTGTTTCGATTAAGGGATAGATTGTGAGATTTGAAGAAATTTGAAGGAGATAGCTCGTGAAAGTTTGTGACTGATGTGATAGGTATAAATTCATTTTAAATTAGTTTTAATAAATAAAATTTTACAATCACATTTTTACCCTTAACTTTAAAAATAATATATTTTTAATTTAGTTAATTTTAATAGTTTTAGTAATTTTTGAAAAAAAAATATTTAATAATACAGTTAACTTTATTTAAATTTAACTTAACAAAATACTATTAAATTATTAAATATAATTAATAAATTAAATTTATTAATTTTTTATACTAAATTTAAACAATATTATTATTATACTAAATTTATATTTATTTTTATTATATTACATTTATATTATTATTCTTATCAATTATATCATTAAATATTTAAATTATATAAATTAATTTAACATATAAAATTTTTTATTTTAATATTATATTTTGTCATAAATAATATATAATTTATTATATATTCATAATTTATTATATATTAAATTTATAATATATAATTAATTATATATATATATGTATATTTATAATTAGTTATATATTAAATTTATAACATATAATCATAATCGATTATATGTTAAGTTTATAACATATAATTGATTATGTATATACACAATCGATTATATGTTATAAATTTAATGTACAATCAATTATGATATATATAATTGATTATGGTTATATATATATATATATATATATATATATATATATATATATATATATATATAAATATTTAAGGGTTATTTTACAATTTTAAGTGTGTTAAATTGACATTCTTGTAAATTTATATAGAGAGTTGAAGATCATTTCTCATGAATCGTCGTTCATTTATTGTTGTTAATTACCTAAATCAAACACATGTGATCTTTAACTATCTATCATCTACTACTGTAGAACCACAAACATCTTCTCATCTAAACACATGGTTAAGGTTTTGACTTTCCTAACGAGGAGGGTTAAAAGTTGACTTTCAAATTTGGGTTTTGACTTCCAAGTTAAACCAAAAATTTGATCCAAATGTAGCCCACTTATGCTTCTACTTTTTACAAAAGAAATTAATATTCTGATACAAAATTCTTATACTCCTTTTTACATTTTTACAACATTTACAAGACTAAGAATAGGAAAGAGATTTCTAATATTCTTCTCTTAAGTCCTCCTCCATGAGGCTACATCTTCTCCATTTCTCTTAACCAATGATGTGGTGGTTGGATGGTCCTCCATCAGTTATCCTGTGTAAATTAGTTGAACGAAATTTTTGTTATAATTGATTAATTCATCAGATAATTGATTAAATCAATTCTTCATTAATTACTAGAGTATGTTTAATCAATTATCTCAAGACTATAATGTTAAAGCTAGTGGAGAAGCCCTTGATTGGAGATTTGATGAAGAAATTGCTTGGTGACTTGGCTTGGATGAAGGAAGACCTTAGATTCCTAGTTTGGGGTAATTTTAACTTGGTTTAATTCTCTCATACATTTGTGTGTGTCACTTGATCATTTGCTTGCATTGCTCTTCTTCAAAATCAAGTGAAAATTACACTTTTAGAATGGTTTTTAAAATAGAAGCTCTGCAGAGTAAAATTAATATGTTAATTTTCAAAACAACCTGTTATTTTTCATAACAGTTTTGACTAGTACGAATTAAATAGAACTGCAGTGCACATTTTTCTAATAACTCTTCGAACAAAAGGCTTTTGTATCACATTCTAAAGATTTACTTGATAGCTTCTTGGAGAGAAACCTACTTGTGAGAAAGAGAGATCAAAGTTTAACAAAATTCATCATGGATTCTCACTTTTGAAGAGAGCATAGCATTCATTTGATTGGGATTTTCATAGCAATTGTCATTGTGAAGAGATAAGTGACTCTCTTCTTAGTTTTACACTGTTTTAGCTGTTGCATAATTGATTCTTGTAATTGTAATTCGTTTTTACATCAACTCTTGGTTGTATAGTGCTTGAATAGGGTTTTCAAGCATTGTGTATTGTGTAATCTTGTAAGATTTCAATTTTGGTGTATTGTTTGCGTCAAACACAACAGTAGAGTTATGCATCTCGCACTAGGGTTGTGCATCTTGTGTGGTGAGGTGTCGCATAAGGGACAGACAATCTTGTAAGGTTCAAGATTGGGTGTTGTATGTGTTTGTGTATGTAAACTTGAATGATTTAGTGGAAATCTTTGCATTGTTGTGCAAAGGACTGAAGGTAACTCTTGAGGAAAAGTGAACTAGGATAAAAATAAGTGTGTGATCTTCTCTCCCTTTCTCTCATAGCATGTGCGAACTGATTTTTGCGCTTCTTATATTTTCCAGACATAAACAACCTGTTAAAATCAAGAACAACCTGCTATCTTCTGGGCAGATTCATTTTCTTAACTCTGGCAGCGTTTTCAATCTATTAAAATTTGTATTCAACCTATTTTAAAACTGAATTTTTACTATAATGCAGCAAACGTGTGTTAGTTTCTTGATTAGTTTGCCTTGTGTTTTTTGAATCATTTGGATTTAATTTCATTTGGTGACTCATAATGATTTAGTGTTCTTTATTCTAGTACTATGAAATTGTTTTTCAATATTTATGGTAATTCCTGGTACTAATATTTGTTTCAAGTATTGCGGTAATACCTTTGTGGCTATCTGCTTCATGTTCTTGGATCTGTTTTCGACTTAAATCACCTCTGCTAGTTTTGTCATATGTTTCTTGATATATTGAATCTATTGCATTATAGGTTTTACAACTGTGATAACATTTTATTTTGTAAACAATTTTTATGTGGGTTTTATTTTCTCTAGTACTTCTTTCCAAACTGTTTTGGCTATTACTTTTGGTTTAACTCTTGATTGATCCTTTGCTATTATTTCATATTTCATATTTCATATATCATTTTTGTGGTGGTTTTCATCAACTTGTTTGCCTTCATATCAGCTATATTAAACTGGATTTTGCATTGATAATTGTTTTTAGAACTTGTGCAGTGTATTCCTTTTGGTGCGGTTATTAAAATAGTACTGTTATATCATTGGCCAAAACTGCTATGTGTGTTCTGTGTGTACTACATCATTGGTTTTCACTGTTGTAGTATTAATAATTCAATTTGTTCTTTTCTGATTTAGCTGATTAAATTCTGGTTCTAGTTGGTAATTTGCCTAAAGAGCATGTTAGTATTCTCACAATACTTAAGGATTTGATGAAGCCATGCAAGACATGACCAGCAAGTCAAAGCAAGCAAGTGGAAATCTGTTCTAGGCTGTGTCTTAGTGTGAGTGAGTATGATTGGCCGTGAAAGAGAACCTATGCACATCTAAGGAGAAATTCATTAGCACATGGGTTAAATGATTTAAATCAAACCATAAAAAGGTTTTAACTTCTGTTAAAAACAACTTTGGAAAATAAGGTAGTTAAAACAGTTTTGGAAAATAAGGTGTTAAACTATTATGAACAGATTTCAAGTTAAGCCGAATCAATTTAATCGTGTCTGAGCATAACTGAATTAACAGTGTTTGGAAAACAAAGTACTGAGTTATTACAAACTGATTTCAGGTTAAGCCGAATCAATTTATTAGTGCCAGAGCTTAACTGAATTAACTGTTTTTCTGAAAATCTGGTTTGAGCTCTTCTTCTATAAAACAGTGGGTTTTTCAAGTGCGAAAAACAAGAAACAAGAAAAAGAAAGAGAACGAGAAAAGAAAGAAGAGAGATACATTTTCGAAAATCACAATCATTTTTGAAATACATTCTATGAGAAACACTGTGAGAGATTCTGCTGTTTTCATAATAATCAGTTTTGAAATAGGGCTTTTACTTGAAGAATCAATTCTGACTAAAGTGTGCTACTGGGTTTCTTCAAGACTGTGTACAGGCCTTTCTTTCTGCG
>Ga0209700_105897_pt1 | contig 19893 bp, 14 predicted proteins | sample SiratroredBW_FD_187528 | JGI IMG/M metagenome (GOLD analysis project Ga0209700, IMG submission 187528) | Root nodule microbial communities of legume samples collected from California, USA - Siratro red BW (SPAdes) (version 2) | ecosystem: Host-associated > Plants > Roots > Nodule | place: USA...
TGTTTTTTTTTTTACTATATTTTAAGTTTGTCCAAAATTTTGATAAAGGTACTTCAAGTTTATTTGTTAATACAATAATTAATTTTAATATTATATATGGTTAAACTGTAAAACTTTAAAAATATACAACTACACTTAAAATGTGTATTTTACAGAACATATTTTAAGATAAGTTTTATGGATAAGAATATAATATAATGCTATAGAAATTGTTATTTATTAAGTAAAAAAAAATTGTATTATTAAAATATAAACGTTTGAAAAACTATATATTTTAAGAGAATGCATTCCATTAAGATGGTGGAACGGACTCCGAATATAACCTAAATTCATCCTAAAATTTATCGAGTCTAATTTTCTCGAGGTTTGAATCCATCAAATATTCCTTGATGTCGAACTGTGAATTGGTAGAATGGAATAGGTCGATCTCACATTTTGGTTTTCTTTTATCTTTAAATATTAGGTTATCCTATGTTTGATCTTCCTCTTTTCTCTTAACTTTAATTAGTCTTACATTTATCCTTCCGTATTATTATATTTGTTTGCCTAATGTTCTCTTGTACTTGATATATTGTATTTTATCTACTTTTGTTTCTTCGTCATGATAACTATAACTATATATATATTGCAATTAATAGTTTTTTTTGAAAATTGAAATAATACTTAAATTGTTGAATTTTATGAAATAATTGGTTAATTGTATTATAGAGTTAATGATCATTCTAAAGAATTATTCCCTCTAGTCCTTATTATAAGACATTTTATTGTACATATTAATAAAATCAATTAATTTAGTTGATTTTTTTTAAACTATTACCAATGTCCACAATTATTTTTTTATTAATGGTTTTTAAAATTGGCTTCTCACTATTCATTAATACAAAACACAAATGCTTATAATATTTATTGGTGATAAACAAGAAAAAAATTAAAGTTGTATAAATTATAAATTACCTAATAAAATGGACTAAAATTCTTTTAAAATTTGTCTGAGAACTGAAGGGAATATTAATTACTCTTCTTAATGTAACCTCACTAAAGAAAGTTTTAGAAATAAATATTAAAAAATGTCATTGAAATTCAAATGTCTCAAAATATGTGCTTTCAATTTTCTTTAAAATCTTTTATATTAAATTAAAAAAATAAAATACCAGTTCAAACAGTTTTTCTCCTCCAGATGAATCTCGTAAACAGTGGACACTAGTAGTTCAACAAAAAATAAAGAGAACCAAGTGAATTAACAGCACTAAATGGGAGAATAAAAGAGTAATTGCATACTCTATATTGGTAGAGAATAAAAAGGTTAAGCAAGAAAGCTTAAGGTGAATAAATGTCGAACTAACATTTTAAAGTAAATATATAAAGAAGATAGATTAAAATGTGTGATAGAAAACGTCAGTGACGAATATTAATATAATATACAAGCATAAAATTAGTTTATATAAATTTTCGGTTTCAGTCTGATTTAGAATCTAATGAATTGGTTACTTGGTATGAAATACTCTTGTATCTCTTATGACGGTGGGATAGATGAGATCAACTCCATTGTTTTGACGATTTTGCTAATGAGTTTTGGTATGGTCCTTCCACTTATATTTTCTTTCTCTTGTTTTCTAGAAATCTTTAAAATGTTGCATAACATTGATGCTAATTGTGAAGTTGACTTAGTTAGGATTAGAACAAGTAGAGCAATGCTAAACTGGTTCGATACTGTCATAAAAAAACTGGTTAGAAATTTCCTCTAGGAAGCTTTCTCAACTTCACTAAACAGGTACCCTGCTAAATGCTTTACAAGAGGGTGAACCTACTATTACATGAAAGAAATACATGCATCAACTCCACTATTGGCAACCACAAATCACTCTTTCATTCCCAACTTAATATTTTGGACTTTAACTGATAATTGTAGCTTCTGCTCTTCAATATCTTTCAAAATTGACAGCAAGTTGGACCTATAAACTTCACATTTTCTTCGAGCTCGGTCAAGTTGCCGTGTCAACTTCTGAATTGTTCTATCTTGGTCATCCTACAACACAATTATATTCTTCATTAGAAACAGAAGAAAAGAAAATGAGCTTAGAGGATAAGTTGGGAGAGGGATTGGGGGTTAGGAAGGTACAACAAAAAGTGTTTGTTTCAGAAGATCTAAATACATGTGTAATCCCTCTGAAAATATCATACAGCAAATTAATAAGATTCACTATGATAAGGGACCAAGATTTTCTTGACAATTTTAAATCTTTGAGAACTATTATCACTAATATGGACTGTCTACATGAAACAGTGCTGGTGGCAGAGGTGGTCACAGTATCTGTTACAACTCTTTCAGTAACAAGAATGGTGATTCTAGGTCTTCAGACATTAAAACCTATCAGTAACCAAACTCTTTAATTGGTCTCTTTATTTTTCCTAAATGAGATATGGCAAACCCTAATCAACTTTCCCTTAACTTGCTATAATATATTGACTGAACTCTCTGAAATCATAACAAACAGTTATTTGATAACAGAATTTACGTGGTCTTCAAGAATACCCTGAACTAGACATTCTGGATTCATTTCACACCTCTGTTCCATTGCCACCCCCAACCATCTGCATCTGTTCCAAGCTTCCAACTTCATTCAACAAACTCTAAAATTGGCATTATTTGTTTGATTTGGATTCAAGGTGTCCTGTCCTAATAGAATCAGAATTAACAAAGGGTTACACTTAATTACAAGAGAGAGTAATTTTCACTGGCACAACTGACTTTGAATCAGGATATCATAATTCTCATCAGATACTTATATATCTCTACCCCTCATAATTTTTTCTCCTTCCCTACTCTCTTTTTTCTCTCTTCATTGTTGATTTACTATTCACATCACATCTAATGCTATCACAAATCTTTGTCCTACATCAGCTAGGTTTCAACTAACTGTAGCATGTCAGTTTAATACACCAAAGATCCAGATTAATAATTGTTTTGGATGCAATTGAACAATACATTGGTTGAAAAGCTTTAGCAATTATAACTAGCAGAAAGTAACTCCAGACAGCAGATGTGCAAACAATGAAATTCAGGACAAGATCACATAGACTATTGTTTTTTAAAGAAATCCAAATTGATACGGAAGAATTAACTGAACGCACTGGAGTAGGGCCTTTTCAAGTCAATCAGTTCACCAATTTACTTTATGATACTTTTGTGGTAGAAGTTCTCTAAAATTTAAAGGGAGAAAATTCCATAAAAACAAATATAGGGTGGAAGCCTAAATGAAAATACAGTTTAAAACAATTGAACTGTTAATCTTTTTTCAAAAAAAAAAATAAAAATAAAAATCACAACAAAAATATCTAATCTTAGCTCATAACATAAAATGTCTTAAACGTGAAAAACATTTCATACCAATGGGAGAGTCTAAATATTGCACCATTTTATCATATCAGTTTAACTGGTTCATAAACAACCTTTAAGAAACAGTCTTTACTACTTAAGGAAGAGGGAGCAGTGGGACTTATTTTCCTTTTAAATAAAAGGTTAGAAGAATTACTGTATAAACCACTTTCCTTTAAACTTGAAACGAGCACAATAATACAAAACTGTCACGATTGTAGCATATGAGAAACTCTATGAACAACAAAAGTAAGGATTACAGAAATGTTCCAGCAGAAAAATATGCTATATCATAAATTACCAAAAACAACAGACCTTATATGGAGATTGTTGCGTACCAAGTGGAGGATCACTACGTCTTATAGTTGCTTCATTGCTCTGATGAAGCTCTTCTTCACAATTTCCGTTTAAAATAACCTGTCTTCCACCATTTTTTGTTGCAAATGCCACTTTATCCGCAGCCTCCCGAAGAGCACTTATTGCTACATCATAAACTTCTGGAGAGGTTACTCCCTCATCAACATATTTAAGGGCCTGGTGTCGAAGATTGTTGAATCGTATCGTCAGAGATTCGCAGGCACCATTTGACAAATTAGTAGTACGTTCATCCAATATGACACCACTTTTAGCAATCCTGGTCCATCTTTTTAAAATATAATGAGATGGTAAAGTAAGAAGGTTTGTCACCCTAAAAACAGTTAATATATGTCTACAAATTAGACCAGAAAACTCAAACATCTGGCAGCTACAAGTAGCTTTCATCTCAAACGAATTAAAGTTGACAAAGTAGGCTCGGTGCATTTCCCCATATTTGGCTACTCTATACACGGTAATCATTTCTTCTTCGTCAACTTTGTTTGCCAAGAATGTTAATGTCTCAACCAACTCTTCTTGAAATTTGATAAACAACCTCCTTGTGTAAACTCCCGCAGCCTGTTTCTCCATAGGTGATGGAGTCTTCAGAATTGGAGTACTGTTAATTGTGTCATAGTCAGCTTTGACTTCTTTTTCAAAACGGCTCTCCAGAGCCTTCTCATACTGCTTGACAAAAAGCTGAAGTGTCGTTGATGCATTGATATATCCATCAAAATAAGAGTTTATGCTATCACTTCGCTGTGTTATTGACATTTCTGCAAAAAATGTGTCCCTCAAGTACACTGGTACCCAATGCCCCCTATCAGCATAAATTGCTTGGAGCCATTCATGTTTCTTGAGATCATACCTATCAATTAGACAGGACCAACAAGACTCAAACTCCTCAATGGACTCGGTCAGGTTAATGCATTTATGCAGGTCAGCTTCAAAATTGTGGTGTTCAGAAAGCACATGAGACAACTTCTCTTGGCACTCCTTAAAAATGTGCCACTTACAAAATCTGTGACGGGTACCAGGAAATACATGGTTGATGGCTGCACATATCACCCTATCATGATCAGTAGTAATTGAAACTGGAGGTCTACCCGACATTGCTTCAATCCAGGTTTTGAAAAGCCACACAAAAGATTCCTCGGATTCATTTACCAGGAGAGCACAACCAAATAACACAGGCTGTCCATGATGATTTATGCCAGTGAAAGGTGCAAAAGGTAATCTATAGCGGTTTGACCTATATGTTGTATCAAAGGTGACAGTGTCTCCGAAGTAAGTATAATTAGTCCTAGCCTTGGGATCAACCCAGAGGATATTACTCATGCAGTGATCATCGCCACCTTGCACATCATAGAAAAATGAAGGATTCTCTGCTTGTTTGCTCTTCAAGTAATCCAAAAGGATTTGAGTGTCACCTCCAAGGGTCCTTTGCCTACTACTTCTCATATAATTCCTACAGTCACGCTCAGTGAAACCAATATTGCTAATTCCACCGTATTCTTTTACTAATGCAGACATTATTCCACTAGGTCCTATTCCAGCACTCTGCAGAGTATCAATCAATGACTTAGCTGGACCCGAAACATGGCGATGAGAACGAAGGCAATGCACCTTGTCAGGTGGAACCAATTCATGATTATGTTCTTTGACAAATGAAGAAACAACCCATCTGCCAGAATCTTGAATTTTCACAACCAACATGGCCTTGCAACCAACGCGGGTTTCGGCACGTGGCCGCTTGACTCTGCCATCAGCCAAATGCTTCTGCTTCTCCACACGAAAACCTTCCTTGGCACACACAAAAGACCTCTGAATTATAGAACCGTCGCGCCTGGAGCGCCGAGACATGCTCACCCGCGTGCTGAAGCCAACACGGCGAGCATAGCAGTTGTAGAAGGCCTTTGCAGCCTCTTCTGATTCAAAGTCCATACCTTGACAAGGTTCAAGATTAGTGTCCCCTCCAAAAATGTGAGGTCCCACACCAGCAGCAAGAGCAGAATTAGCAGCAGCTGGACTATAATCAATATTAACAAGCTCCTCATCATCCTCAACAGGGTGCTCCATGTCAATGGTGGCATCATACCCCAAACCAATCATATCAAATTCAATAACCTCGTTGCCTAGACTCAAAGGCTCAAACTCCATTTTACAGAAAACCCAGTAATCAAAATAGCATTAACCTCTCAACAAGTCTCTATCTTTGTTGAAAAATTAGAGAGTAGAGGTGCATAATAGAAAAGGGGTTAAAGGGTTCGAAGGATTAACACAACTGAAGCCATAAAGAAAACATACCAATCCTTCATCGTCATCACCATCATCGTTTATGTGCATGGATGACACAGTTTGAGCTCTATGAAACCATCACAATGGAGATGCATGCATGATTGGAACAGAGGAAAGAAGAATGGGCGAATGAATCGACATGAAGATGGCGGAGACGAATTATTGAGGGGGGAATAACGATTTAGAAATAAAAATTGGAAAATGAAAAGGGACAAATGCGGATCTTGCAAAGGAGAGGGAGTAGGAGTAGGAGTAGATGTTGAAGTAGAAATGAGAGTGGAAAAAGAGAAGCAAGAACGATTGTGCTTGATTGCTTAGAAGTAGTGGGTGGAACTGAAGTTGGGTTTTGGCTGAGGTAAGTGAAATACGACAATGAGAAACAGCAATTACTGTGTTCAGCGTCACAATTCAAAAAGTGGAGAGAGAAATTTGAAGGAGAAGAAGAGGCAAAAAATGTTTTATATGAAGGCAAAAATGGTGTTACCGTAGGATTTGCAATTACCTTGTCACTTTCGAGGATCGCTTGGGTTTAGCTTTCTCAAAGCATGTCAAATTTTGCATGTAAGTACGATAATCCATTTTTATTTATCGGCAAAATAAATATCACAGGGAATTAAAACAAATTAATGGTTATTCAAAATAAAGTTTAAGAAAACTGATTTACAACTGAATTTATTATGATAAAGTTAATAAACTTTGTATATACATATAAAATAAAAATAATAATAATAATAATATTGATAATAGTCATATTTCATTATCCACGATACAAATTAAAAATAATAAATACAAATAGTAATAATAATAACGATGATGGCGACTTATAATTTGTAATCTCAATACTTAATTGGTGGTGCTATAATGAGACAAAGTTATGCAAGTTCTTTGGTTCAACTCTATTTATTGTACCTCCAATAATGAAGAAGTTATTAAGCACATCTTCTCTTGTAAAATAATTTTAATTTATACGAATGGCCAGCTGTTTATAAAGAATTATCATTGCTGCGGAAGACGTGAAAGTAAGGTGAGAAAATTTCAAGCAAACTTATGCACGAGAAGAAGATGAACAGTAAAAGTGATATATTTTCTTATGGAATGACTTCATTCTTATCAAATGAGCTTTTTGACAAAACGGCCCAATGTACTATCAAACCTAAGACTATTCTTCCTGCACCTCCATACTGTCTTCCTACACCTCCATAGTAGTTGTGAATTTACCATCTTATTCTTCTAAATTTTTTTTTAATCCCATCTTACCCTTCACCTCATTAACTCAGCACCTCCATCTCTCACCATCTCCAAGACAGCCACCATGCGCCACCAAGCTGCACCTCCACCACCTCTAACGCGCACTTCCTTGCACCACATACCTTCACTACAAGCCACCTCATCAAACCAAAACCCTTCCCAAAAACTCAACCCGAAATCCTCCATGTCACCTTGCTGCACCACCATGCAACCCGCGACTTATTTCGAAATTAAAATATGTAACGGGTTGTTAAACCCGCAATGCATTCAAATGTGTATTACGGATAGTATAATCTGTTATATATTTTAATTTTAAAATAAGTCGTGAGTTGTATAACTCGAAATGCATTCTAAAATTTAAACACACACTGTGAGTTGTGTAATCCATAACTTATTTTGAAATTGAAATAAGTTATAGAGTGCATGAGGGTTATTTAAAAGTACGGAGGTGCAGGAAGAGAGTATGGAGGTGCTGGAAGAATCAATCCAAACCTACAGCTCGACCATAAGCCTCTTCATCATGGATGGGTTCGTTTTGATCGAACGTGAACTTCATATATTTAGTCATGGGAGTCAAGCAAGGTTTGGCAGCGAGCATTCCACGACATATTTTCTGTGGCTTACATGCATTCCTTTCTTCGATCTCGTTACCTCTACGCCTAGAAAAAAAACTCAATTGACCAATATCCTTAATTTTAAAATTTTTATTTAGAAAATTCTTAACTTCATTTACATGACTGATATCATCTCTAATAAGGATGATATCATCGACGTAAACCAGTAGAGCCATGAAGGAAGAAACAGTTTTCTTCGTGAACAGAGAGTGATTGGACGGGGACTGAACAACGCCAATATTATGTAAAGAGCTGGTTAGCTTGTCATACCATTAACGGCTTGCTTGTTTCAAAGCATAGAGGAACTTCTTGGGACGACACACTTGATTTGGTTTCTCAGCATGTAACCCTTGAGGCAGATTCATATATACTTCTTTGTTTGAATCGTCGCATTGTTTACATCAAGTTGATCAAGATGCCTATTTTTGACAGCAGCTACGGTATTGAGCAAGCACACAATAGTCATTTTGGCAACTAGTGAATATGTATCATGATAGTCGATCTCTTCAATTTGTGTATATCCCTTTGCAACGAGGCGTGGCTTATGATGTTCAATCTCTCCATTTGCATTAAACTTCAGTTTATGCACCCATTTGCAACCTATGAGTGTTCTTCGTGAAGGAAGATCAGTGAAGACCAAGTTTCATTCATTTTGAGAGCATTGATTTCAGCTTTCATGCCATCTCTCCATTCTGGTTTCTGAATTGCTTCTTCGTATGATCGGGGTTCGGTATGTGATGAAATGGAAGTGATTAGAGGTAGTTGTTTTTATTCAAAGAATCATAAGAAAGTATAAAACTTATAGGATACTTAACTTGTGTGTTGTTGGGGTTGATCTTTATGGAGTTAGAAATTTGATGATATAATCCTTCAAGTAATAAGGTGCTTTATGCAATCTGGTGGATCCCCTTAAATCACCATCTTCATGAATATCTTCTTCCAGCTGCATGTTTTCATTAGTGTATTCGCAACAAGTTTGAAGTTATTTTGCTTAGGATCAAGTTATTCGTCTTTGTTGTCTAACTGAATGAAAGTTTCTTCATGAAAAATAACGTCTCTGAAAATAAAAGTTTCCCTAGTACTGATATCTAAAACGATGTATTCTTTAACTCCAGTTTTAAAGCCTAGGAAAATGTATTTTCTACTCCTAAAATCGAATGTGTTTCTATTAATTGTTATGGTAGAAGCAAAGGACAGACAACCAAAAATCTTCAAAACAGACATATCCGACTTCTCTTTATAAAGCAGCAGTTCGTAAGGTATCTTGAGATGCATTGGAGCAGAAGAAAGATGATTAATGATAAACACAGCATGACATATAGCATAAGACCGGAACTGTTTAATTATAATCAGTGATGCGACTTATAATTTGTAATCTTAATATTTAATTTGTGGTGCTATAATGAGACAAATTTATACAACTTCTTTAGTTCAACTCTATTTATTTATATACCTCTACTAATGGAGAAGTTATCAAACACATCTTCTCTTGTGAAATAACTGTGATCTATACGAAGGGCCTACTGTTTATACCATCTACCCAACTCGTATATTTGGTAAATATTGTAATATGTTACAAATTTAATCGTTTTGAGGAAGCTTGTATAAAACTAAATACAGTCACTAACCATGGCTGAGAGCGAGAACTTATAAGGCAAAATAATGAAAATAATAGTAATAATAATAATAATAATAATAATAACAATAAATAATCTTAGCTATGAATAAAAATTAAGCCACAAGCCACATGAAGTAGGTTGACCATAAAGTGACTGCAACTGATGCCAAAGCATATGTCCATAGCATGATAACAGAACATTCACCTTCACCTGCTCCAAACAACTGGGCAATGGTGCCTGGACATAGTTGTATAAGTCAAATGCAGTGACAACATTAAAAGACATGTGTGTGTGTTTGGCATGATCCACTAGAAACAATTATGAAGTAGAGGTTTGATATCATACCTATAGCCATTGCTGGAGGAAGTGCATATTCAAGGAGAAGCACAAACTGATACAAGGGATCTGCTTGCACCAAACCCAATTGAGTTGCTCCTTTAATAACTAGGATACCCAAAATTGGCAGAATGATATATCGAACTACTATTATTCCAATAATTGTAAGAAATGAAGTATCTGCTCCCTTCAAGCCTGTTCCAATATTCATGCAAGAAATTAAGAAATTATTCAAAAGCTGTCATTGCCAAAGAGGAGTAGAAACAATGGCTATGTAAGAAAGTATTGCCTTTAAGGAGGTTTGCTCCCATTATAAGAGTTATGACTGGAATTGCGGCTTCACTGCATGTAATAACATAGTGTAAGGAAACCAAATCTCTCACCAAATTTAAGGTTCAAAGCAATTCAGTGAGCACTAATGAGAAGTAAGAAATTGGTTTCTTGAGATTTTTCTGAAAATCTTAAAAAAGTTTTGGGATGCATACATACCCCAACATAACAACAGAGTCTTCAATCACATGAAGTGGAGCATCGCTGCCAATCATCAGTTTACGTATCAGGGGAACCACGCCAACGATAAAGCCAACAATCTGCATTACCAAAAACAAAACTTCATCTTTCTATTGGATTCATAGCTACTTGAATAATTTTTAAGGGTTTAGTTACATAATGAACATATCATGAGTTTTATTACACTAGTTAGTTTTGATCTTTTTTAATTTGTACTGAAAATTGTTATTTTTGTTTTTATAGTTATCTCCCTATTATATTCTATTGTCTTGAACCTATATTTCTTTTGTCATTATTCTTATTGTTATTTCCCTTGTTAACAATGCTAATAACAAATAGTGATGGTGTCAGTTATAATAATTAGAATAATAATAATACATGAACATTTTTTTTGTTCAATTGTATGATTTTTTCTTACCTTTCTGTTTTTATCACGTCATACTATTTATGATATTTTTCTCTCTCACTAGTTGTTATTTAATATTTGAAATGTTCATGTATCATTTTTCTACTAATTATGATATTGATAAAAGTTGTGACATGCCCATGCATTCACACGTTAACTAAACCCATTTTCAAAATAACATGAGAAACTATTGCGGCCACTTTAATCATTTCATATCCTATATATCTGCATAACACTATTTCACCAACATAAGTTCAGTTCAATGATGTCCAAGGGAAAAACATTGTATCTTACGGATCCAAGAGTTGTTGGTGAAAATACGGCTTTGAAATTGGAGTTGACTAAAAGCTTTCCTAATAGGTCTTTGATTTTAGCTGAGGTTGATACCTGCAATGAAACATCCGAAACATTTTGGAATTGTGTTTCTAGTCATTCCACAATTGTAAAGAAACAAAAAATGTTTGACCCTTATAAGGAGCTTTACTGCTCCTGCATAAGACAGAAACTCAAAAATTTTAGAATCATGAGTACTTCAGAAAGTTAGAAACAGATAAATTTTGGATAATTAACTGAAAGGTGCTAGGTGATACTTATAAGTGTTATTGGTAGCAACCTTCACTTTCTCCTCGGATTCATTTGAAGGAAGCAAAAGGGTGTATGCATCATCATCCAAGTTGTTCTTTTCCGAACTTTTGGGGTCTTCGTCCTCAGAGAGGAAAGCTAAGATCTCACCTGAAGCCTCCTGAGTGAAGGAGCCAGTTCTATACTCCTCTTTGGGAACTATACTCGCGGAAATTCGCATTATGTTGTAGACATAAATCCATATGTAAACAGCTCCAATCTACATTTCACAGTGAACACCACTTCAGAAATCAAAAGGGAAACAAATATAGCCAAATAAACGTTATCATTTTTCCCAGTTTTGGTTGGAAAACTTCATATTTATATTTGCTATTGTATCTTAAGATTCAACATGAAAGAATCTGATGAAGTTACAAACCGCCATAGAAAGTGAAGCATAAGCCATTCCATTTTGATAGCAGACATTGGAGTCTCCGAAAGGACTACCTTTGTCTTTACATATAGCCGGAATAATGATTATAGGCAAGTTTCCTAAATTTCCTGTTCATGTAAGTCTGAATAAGCTCAAGAAAATGATGTATCCGGCAAGAACCTATGCTACAGCTTGAGCTTTAGATATGAAACATTTCAAACATAATGGAAAACAACAACAGGGCAACAAGAAGTAAGAAGCTTTTGTGGAACTTTCATGTATGCAATTAATATAAGGGCCTTTCATTTCTTTTTGAAACTCAGAAATATTTGGACTCTCAAATATGGGAATAAGTTGCTTTGTTTTCATGATTAGTAGATGTACACACCAATGGTGATATTTCACACTGAAGCAGCATTTTTATATTAAGGAAATTAAGATTCGAATGCTGATTTATGAACAGTTAAACTGTCCAAACACCTAATTAACTCTCAATTCTCTGTCTTTTATGTCACGTCACATCATTAATCATATCAATGATTTATTTCATCACTCTTACTAGTTCCCTCTTGGTGTCCATGGATCTTTTTCCTAAAGGTGTGCTGATTTGTAAACACCTAATTTGAAACTCTCAATATCTCTTGTTACCTTAAGTTACCAATTACATCGAGTACAAACTTTTTTCTACACACACGAAGATGTGTTTCAGACCCTTAATCATATTTATTAACTCCCAAAGAATCAAATACTGTCGACGACAAATTATGAAGTGATCTTCAATTATTTATTAATTTTTTCTTGTAAATTAAAAAAATGAGTACATGTTACATAAACTATTCAGTGATGAAATTCAGTGGAATTAAACAGTGAAAGCAACACACAGATTACATATTTGGTTTGGAGGATTGGTTTATCTATGAAGAGAAAACTCTACCCGCAGAACAGACGCCAATTATTAGTCCTTCCAAGTGTTTGGGAGCCCTTGTTAATTTGACGAGGATCCATCCTAAGGCAGAGCCTATTATAAACGTGAGGAGGATATTGACGGGCATGAACCACCTAAATCACAACCAAAAATGTTGGAAACCGTAATTCAAAAGAAGAAAGCAAAACCTCGATAAAATCAACACTCACAACAAAACAACATTCTCATAAGTAATCGTGTCAGCCAAATTGCCACCCACCAGAGCAGGATAAAGCACGTAATGCACAAGCTGTCATCACAGATGAAACACTGTTATCAGCAACATGTATAATATAGTACAATATACAAATGGAGATAAGAAAAAAGAGGAAAGAACTTCATTAAGAGTTCATGGAGTTACATTATTCACTTGTATCCTTGCATCTTTTCCCAATAAATTTACGCTATTCAGTGCAAGAACTAAGCCAACTGCAGTGATTAGTAGTACTTTGACCACCGGCATAGATGCCACAAACAAAAGCTCCACAAGTCCCATTTTCACGATTCTTCCAACGAAAAATTATGCTAATTACAAATCCTACACGCAAACAAAAGACTTAAGTAAAGCAAACAGCAATAAAAATAATAAACCACAAGGATCTTGGAGAACACAAACTTTAGATCCAAGCTATTTCTATTAGAAGGCCCCAACAGATGTAAAGAGCATATTCGTTTCATGAAACGAGGAATTGAAGAAGAACAAAACCACTTGGGTGAGAACTATAGATTGCACTGGTTTATGATTATGTATCACAGACAAAAGAAACATAAGTATATGAATACAGAACAAATCAAACCAAAAGAATAAAAATACCCGTGATAAAATTCTACTAACACCACCATATACAGGCCAGTGAGCACAATCCAGTATATATGAACAATATGCTACTTCATTCTATCGGAATCAATACGAAAACGAGGAGGGAGAAAACCGCAAAAGAGGACAAAATCCTATGACCTGGCAGTAATGCCGCCAGATGACATGAACACGGATTGTACATCATTGGAAGGGGGACCAATGTATTAGTATTGTTGCCAACTCAGTCATTTGCAAATGCTAATAATTTAGGTTTCTTTCGTTCGTCTAATCAGACTTCAGTAAAAATGCAACAACAAGCAACCTACTTTTGTTGGTCCTAGATGAACCCATACTTGACATTAGTTGTTTCGTGAAAAAAATCAAAACTTTCTGATTCAACATTTTGCAAATTTTTTAGTGGTTAAAGTTAATTAAAGTTCATGGAAAATCATAGATCTCACATCACACGGTTGAATATCAAGATTCTAACTCGCGACTAATTGTTGAATAAGAATAATTTTGCAGCTACTAACATGTGTGCATGCTGATATGCCAAATAATATAGTTTAATGTACCTGTGGTTTAAACTAAGTTTATATACTAATTCAATTTCAAACTATTTTTTATATGATTTTTGAATCAAATATAATAAACATGAACACAAGAAAGAGAGAAACTTATGGGTAATAGGTAAGCATTTATCACTTTAATGCCGACCGTAAAAGCCAACTTCCTTAAAGTACTAAAATATACTCAAATGGTATGAGATTATATTTCAACTAGATTAAAGATAAGATCTTTAAATAGTTTATAATATGTGTATAAATCTCATTTTACAAGTTAATTTGTAAAGTTGAATTAAGCTTAAATTCTATTTTTTGATATGGTGTCAGAGTCTATCCTAACACTCACTATTGGACTATCCTTAAATAATATATTCTTACAAGTCTAACCATTTTATTATAAAATTGAATTAGACTTAAATTCTATTTCTTTATACAAACTTACTGTCTTATTACTTTTATTTGTAAGTGAAACAGGATAAACAAGAAGAAGGGAAATTTGTTAACGAGGATGATGAATAGTGAGAGAAGGTTCAAACCCACCATTTTTTCTTTGCAGTAGTTCTATTATTAAATATGAAAACGAAATTGATCATTGCTTGGTTTATTTGAAATGATAACTTCTACATAACCAGGATTGTTATTTCGTTACTCAAATGATTAACCTTCTCCCGTTATCATACTTATCCAAATGGTCAACCTTGTATCGTTTTCAACCGTGGCAATTTGCTAACACCCATGAAACATACGTATTTGATGTGGCATTATTTTTGTCCTTGAAACTTTGGAATGAATCAACTTGGACAAACAGGCATGCCTCATGTGATGTGCCAGAAGTGTCTAGACAAATGGTAATTTCATTATGGTCACATAATAAATAAATTTACTCAAATTTAGTTTTTCTTCCAAATAATTATCATTCCATCAAGAAAACTAATTTGGTTTATGATTTTTTTATCAATGGATCCAAGGAGTTTTACAGAGAGAAGAATAAAAGATAAAATTTCCCCAAGTAAATAATAGTTTGCACACAGATATTTAGTAAAAAAAATATTTTAATTTAAGATAGTTTATTCTTCAGCCGAAAAAGAAAAAGGCACAATCCACAATGTGTGGGGAAGAAGTACGAGACAATTTAAAGTGTCGTGTAGCGTGTAAGTACGCAATAGTTGCATCTTATTTTTATGTATATATTCGATGACTGTGACGCATATATTCTCGATGATAAGATAAGATGAATGGACGTTTATACATTTATTTAAATAAAAATTCTTAATTTTTATATATGATGTGTAATTTTATGTATTCGTCTTTCACATGATGAAGCAGCCACAATTATTGTCCGCGCACGTCATCGCAACATAATGGAAACCATATTTGAAAGAATGAAACAGAAAACATCGACCTAGGAGAAAGTGAACCCATGTAGGCCTCTAGCTTCTCAATGGACATATATATCATATTTTTTTATTACTTAAAAACCTTTTTTTATGGCGGAGATTATATATAATTATACAAATATCAATGGTGTCCCCTATCCGGTAATGAGGTTTGTTTCAACCGAATCTGTTATAGTTTAGTTTACTATTAATTACGAATTAATATTATTTATTCTAATTAATTATAATTTATTTTGATTAATTCTAATTGATTCCAATGAGTTGGGTTACAGAACAAAATCATTATGAGTAAATATACCGTTTTAAATGACAAGGTCTTCTTTTAAATTTGACCTATGTCTACAGGGAGTATTATCTATTATCTATCTCATATTCTCTTACCCATAGACTCAAAAACATCCTTTTTGTATTCTTACTAACTTGAGCGTCAGAGAGTCTTTTGCAGGTGGACCCCCATTCGGTTTAATGTCTTCAACTCGGTTGCCGTTAATATCCCATTTGGTTCGATGTCTTCAACTCGGTTGCGGTCAATATTACTGCGAACGATCTCCTCTCAAGTCGGGTAAGAACATTTGGTAACAACATTATTATTCTAAAGAATCATCATAATCCCTCTATCTCAATTCCACAATATCAAATTATATTATATTACTTTATTGAGGGACATAAAACATAATGAGTATTGACAAGCATGAAAATTTTAGAATAATGCATTATTAACATTTCATATAAGGGTTTATTGATATTATATTACAATTGGTGACCAATTGATCATGGGTTCAAACCAAGCATAGCCTCTATATGTTAAGATACGACTACATACAATAACTCTTTCTTGTAACTTTACACATAAAGGGACTCAAATTGCATGTTAATTATATATCTAGACACTAACCATATATTTTCATGTGATTTAGATGAAAATACAATTGAAAGAAATATTTTCATATTAATTTTATATTTTGTAAATATATTTTATCAAAGAAAAAAACAATCATCCATCTAATTCTTTAATCATAAGCTTAATATTATTTCAGCTTTATAGTAGAACTTTTGTTTGCAAACCTTTTTCAAATTATGTTTAAAAAAAATAGATGGTAAATAAAATAAGAATATTTACCAAAATTTAGACATAAAAGGTTTAAAATATTCACAATGTTAGTTACTTGAATTTAACACTTACCATGTGCGTAAGTAATATTATTTTAATGATTAAAAAATAGGATTAGAACATATTGGTCCTATTACTTAAATTACTTAATATGATTTTTATTCATATAAAATATCATTAAATTATAATATACATTTTGTAGTCTGGTCAAGAATTTCAACAATTATATTTTCAACAAATATGTTAACCCTTGCAAACATTATTGAAGGTTATTTTGGTTCAATCATTAATTGATTAATTATATAATTTATTGCATGTATGTAGACTCACAAATTATTGTAGATATACTTTGCTTATGTATGATTAATTATTTATGGGTGCAAGTATAGAATTTGTTAATCATGCATGTATTATTGTAAAATGCTATTGCTCCTGTTGGTATAATTGCCATTTTACTGTTTCACAACTATGTGTAGATCATTTCCAAAACATATAAAATTTTCCTATTTGCTTTGTCTTGGAACTAGCTAGGATTTTTCCAATAGATAATTATACTGAGGTAGATACATAAGTAAACCATTTTCGGATTATGTTTTAAAGTGTGATGGTAAAAAAAAAGAAAAAAATATTTGCCAATAATTGGGCATGAAATGATAAAAATATTTACTATATTAATTGCTTGACATAGTTTTTAGAGCATAATTACATTAACTGCTTGATGATATTTTTCAGAGCATGACCTCTACCTTAATTGCTTGATAAGCATAACTTCTATATTAATTGCTTGATGATATTCTTAGCATAACTTCCATATTAATTGTTTGATGATATTCTTAAGAGATAACTTCTATATTAATTGCTTGATAATGTTTTTCAAAACATAACTTCTATGTGATATTTTTTAGAGCATAACTTATATATGAATTGCTTGATGATATTTTCAGACAATAACTTCTAATTTTCTATTGAAAAAATAGTGAAAATATTTGACAATGGTATTATCAAGTTTTGTTGAAACCATGTATTGCATTATTTGATCATTATAATTATTAAAATGATAATTATTTTTCATGAGTTGTTATTTTGTAAAGTAACACTTTGAAAATAAATTTAAGCTACATCCAATTCATAGTCTTTGAAAACATACAATTCAAAAAAAAAAAAAAAAAAAAAAAAAAAAGAGTCAATATGATCCTGTTAGCAATTTTGATCCAATTTGTTGAATCCAAATTAGGAACGCGTGAAAACAAGAACTATTTACATGATTTGATGTTTCACATATTCAAATTCATATGGTAAAATTGAGTTGCAATAGTCTGTATTTGATTGCAATTCTTCTTATTTTTTATATATTTAATTGCACAAGTGGGACTCACATTTGATATCCCTTTGATTTTGATATAGTGAATTTTTCTAATCGGTATTATTCAAACTACAATAAATATCAAGGTGATCATAGTGTCCAAAACAACACTCATGCAACTATAATCGGACAAGTGATGTCATTCTATATATTATTTTGATTTTTCACACATAGAAGAACTATTATTGTTATTGGAAACAAAATGTGATAGTGTAAAAGTGCATGTCTAGAAAAGTTCTAGCAAGGAAAGACTTGGTATTTAAGCGTGTCTATTGGTGACCCACCTCTCTTTCCTGGGAACTTACCTGGTGTACAAGTTCACGATCTACCGTCATTGTTATAGTAAACAATATTGTTCATGAAGAGAAATACGTGAGTCAACAACAAAATGTATCAACCAGGTCATACCCGGCTCCTTAATCGGGGTCACAGGTGTGCACAAGAGGTTAAGTAGATTTGTTAACAACCTTTGGGGCGAGCACGAAACCCCAAGCATTGAGAGTTCGGTACCTCCTAGTTGAGGCAGATACATCTTATAATGTACTTATCGGCCATTGAATACTTAGTAAGCTTAGTGTCATTGTTTCTATGCCGCACATGGCTATAAAGTTCTGCGCTAAGGGTGACACAGTTATGACGAGGAAAGTCGATCCAAAAGCAACTCAAGAATATCATGCTTAAATTCGCAAAGTAACCAATACTTGAAGGGAAAGATCACAATCCCAAGGTCAATTTCGAAGATAATCATATCACTTTTGGCAACCACATAGTTCTGGTCTCACATTTGACGATCCCATGGTCTAGGTTTCACTCAATTCCTCAAGCTTTTTCCATTGATGTTCAATAATACTCGAAATGCGAGCACAATACCAAAAAAGGCTAAGTCTAAAATCAAATTGGGTTAACGTCCAAGCGACGTACCCGAAAACAACTAAGCAAGACGCTTAAGTTGAAAACAAGTCAGACATAACACCTAAAAGACTAAGTCAAAGCTTAAGTCCAAATTCATACCGGGTTAACGTTCAAACAACGTACTCAAAAGTCTGACACAACGCCAACAAAGGCTAAGTCCAAAATAAGATCGGGTTAACGTCCGAGCGACGTACCCAAAAACAACTAAGCCAACACTTAAGTTGCAAACAAGTCGAACACGACTCCTAGAAGTCTAGGCAAAGACCTAAAGCCTAAATTCAACTCGGGAACTGAACAAGCATTCGAGTTCACATAACCAAGTATGATTTACATTAGACTAAGCAAACGCTTAAGTCAAAAACTTGGAAATTGAACAAACGTTCGAGTTCACATAAACGAGTATGATATGCATTAGACTAAGCAAATGCTTAAGTCAAAAGCTCGGGAACTGAACAAATCTTCGAGTTCACATAACCGAGTATGATATACATTAGACTAAGCAAACACTTAAGTCAAAAGCTCGAGAACTAAACAAACGTTCGAGTTCACATAATCGAGTATGATATACATTAAACTAAGCAAACGCTTAAGTCAAAAGCTCGAGAACTGAACAAACGTTCGAGTTCACATAACCGAGTATGATATACATTAGACTAAGCAAACGCTTAAGTCAAAAGCTCGGGAACCGAACAAACGTTCGAGTTCACATAACCGAGTATGATATACGTTAGACTAAGCAAACGCTTAAGTCAAAAGCTCGGGAACCGAACAAACGTTCGAGTTTGTTTGTATTCTCACAATACTAAATGAATTTGATGAAGCCATACAAGTCAAGTTCAGCTAAGCAATGGCAGCAAGCAAGCAATTGGATTTTGGTCTTGATTTGGTGTGAGTGTGTTTGAGATTGATTGGCAAAGAACCTTGACATAAGTGAAGAAGGAATCCAGTAACACATGGTCAAAGTGATTCAATCAAATAAAATTAAGGTTTTAACTTTGGGTAAAAATCAGTTTTGGAAAAATGAAA
>Ga0209700_105898_pt1 | contig 19891 bp, 9 predicted proteins | sample SiratroredBW_FD_187528 | JGI IMG/M metagenome (GOLD analysis project Ga0209700, IMG submission 187528) | Root nodule microbial communities of legume samples collected from California, USA - Siratro red BW (SPAdes) (version 2) | ecosystem: Host-associated > Plants > Roots > Nodule | place: USA...
AAATTTTATTTTTGATAAGAGAAAGATAAAAAGAAAATGTCGTAATCTTAAAGAGAAAATAAAAAGAATTTAAGTAAAGAAGTTTAAAAAGATGGTTAAATTTTATAAATGAAAATGAATAATTAAAGTTCTAATATATATATATATATATATATATATATATATATATATATATATATTAAATATATTTTAAAATTTTAATCATAGTTATATAGAATCTTTTTATAAAATATCTTTAGTTGCAAGTATAACTTGTTATAATTTTCTTTTTTTATTGGAGAGGCTATAAAATATTTAGGGATGGCCGAATATATTTGTATATACTATTTATATTTTAGATATATTAGGCTCTTTCTATCAATTTAGTTTCTTTTATTCATTAACTAATCTCATAAATATTGAACATAGTAAGAAAAGAAGATTTAGAAACTTTTAAAAAAACTTCTTAATGTTATTGCATATATTAATTATCACCAAGGCTTTTAACTGTAATACACTCATGAGATTGATTATTTACTTCAAAATGTTAAACTCAAGTCAAAGTTTTCTAAAGAGTAATATTCCCTCTTAAAAGAATACATTTAACTTTTTCTTCACAACAATTACTCCAAAAACCAAAAAATATACATATCACCGTTCATATCTAGATATATGTAACTAGAGTTCTGGTTGAGATATGCCCATGTCAATTTCTGATCCTTCAAATTTTTGTAGTTATACTCGTAGCCTTCTTCGAAACCATCATCATCATCCCTATAATTTAAGACAGTGCATTTCGGAACCTCCAACATTTTAACACTATGAAAAAAAGTTCTCTATATTAAACTATTGATCGTACAAGTCTTGAGGAGTAACCATTGATTATTTTCGCACGTTCATCAGTATAATCAAAATTTTCATGAAAACAAAATAACTTTGTATCATGGTTATGCAAAGCTCGCAGTAACCGTTTATAATGTATCCATATTCATCTTATTTTATTTTAAATTACGATTTCATTGAGAAATGGAGAATTAGGAGGCTTTTTTTCTTCTAACTAAGAAAACAAGCAATCACTTCTTGCTATCATTAATCAATTAATGATCGATGCATCAGAAGTATCTCTTGACAAAATTATGTAAATCAAGTCAATAAAAACCTCATATATATTTCGACATAAAAAATTCCCGAGCAAAACTTCATGCAGGTTATTCATGTATTTATGATATGATATACTTTAATTGGTTAACTATAATGCAGTTTAATTTATATGTTAAGTGCTAACTTGCGTAATCTAGAGAATATTGTCTTGTAGTGGTATGTTTGGCCGAAATTGGTCTCTGGCCGAATTTGCAAGGACTAATTATAATTCTTGGCACTTATATAACTATTGCAGAATTACATACCTAATTAATCTTTAATTATGAATAGGAGCTTTTTTTGGTTTTCCTCAACTTTATAAGAAAAAGGAATAGTTATAGTAAAATTTATACCAATCTTGAAAGTTTACAAACTCACTAGAATTGACCATTTTAAAATTTGAGTCATCAAAATAATTATTAATAATAATAACATTACTAAATATGATACTCACATACAGAAGCACTAAATATAGTTTTTCCACCAGTCTCACAAAACAGAATAAATTGAACTACTAACAAAATAATGCCTTCAAATATATCGGCATAGAATAAAAATAATTTTTAAAGTTTACTCTCAAACATCAAAGGGAATGAATGAGGAAGAAAATTTGGCAACTTTACTTGAAGAAAATTATTGTTGTATTGTTTTTATTTTGTACCATGTCATGATTGGCATATTAAAATTTCAGCACATAGTTTAAATGAAAGGGTGGCTACACATATATGTTGAGAATTTAATTTTAAAATAAAGATTTAGAAACCCTGGTCGTGTGTGGCCCTCATCTAGCTGTGTATATAAAGGTCCCTAACTCCTGCATTAACAGCCAACTTCCTCTTTTGTATTACTTGTAGAGCCTTCACCTCACTTCCTACAATGGCTACCCTCCCTACAACTCAAGGGAAAACTATCGCAGATGCCTCTGACTACAAGGGCAACCCCGCAGAGAGGTCCAAGACCGGTGGCTGGACTGCATCCGCCATGATATTAGGTCTCAAAAACCTATCTTTTTTATAACTATACACTTCAAAAACAAGGTCTCAATGGATTCCCATGTTGACATGTTTTGTATATGTATGTGTATATATATATCAGGAGGAGAAGTGATGGAGAGGTTGACAACACTGGGCATCGCCGTGAACTTGGTCACGTATTTGACTGGGACCATGCATTTGGGTAATGCTGCCTCTGCCAACGTTGTAACCAACTTCTTGGGAACCTCCTTTATGCTCTGTCTGCTCGGAGGTTTCCTCGCCGATACTTTCCTCGGAAGGTCCGAACCCACTTTATCCCAACATTATCAACTTCTTTTTCTCTTTTTTATTTAACGAAAAAACCAAGATAAACCAGATCTCAATTATATTATTCAATTCATATTTCGTATTGTGCCGTAGCCAACGTTTATGCCTAGTGAGTGCTTATTGGAATTTTAGTTTTTGTCCAGATACCGCACCATCGCCATCTTCGCAGCAGTTCAAGCCACTGTAAGAAACGCGACAACTTTTCTTATTTCAATAGTAAAACTTAGATGTAGTGATAATAACTGGGATAATACTTTAATTCTGATTAAAATAGTATAAGAGTATCTATTTTTCGGTGGCTTATATTAAGTTTCTTTGGTGATGTGTTTATAGGGTGTTACGATATTAACGATATCAACCATAGTTCCGAGCCTGCACCCTCCAAAATGCGCGGAAGACACTGTGCCACCTTGCGTGAGAGCGAATGAGAAACAGTTAATGGTGCTGTATCTGGCGCTTTACGTGACGGCTCTTGGCACTGGTGGGTTGAAATCGAGTGTGTCAGGATTCGGTTCGGATCAGTTCGATGATTCGGACAAAGATGAGAAGAAGCAGATGATAAAGTTCTTCAACTGGTTCTACTTCTTCGTGAGCACGGGGTCTCTGGCCGCAGTCACGGTTCTTGTGTACGTGCAAGACAACGTTGGACGAGGATGGGGTTATGGTATCTGCGCGGGTGCGATTGTGGTGGCGCTTCTTGTGTTTTTGTTGGGTACGAGGAAGTACCGGTTCAAGAAACTTGTGGGGAGTCCACTCACTCAGATTGCAGAAGTGTTTGTGGCTGCTATGAGGAAGAGGAAGTTGGAATTGCCCTCTGATTCGTCGTTGCTCTTCAATGATTATGACACCAAGAAGCAGACCATGCCGCATAGCAAGCAGTTCCGGTAAAACTTTTTCTCACCCATCGCCATCTCTTATTTTTCGTTTATTCTTTCTTCTGGTTTTAGATTGATAGATATTCTTCAATGATTCTCTTTAAAATAGTATTAAATGATTTTGCTGGAGACACCTCTTGGAATAAGCTTTTGACTTTAGAGTAATCATCCACCCATGATACATCATCAATCATTCTTTTTAATTATATGTAGCTTGATTGATGTTCAACTAAAGTTTCTGTTGCTCAATCTAGAGTTTCTCTTTTGGTTTTAATAAATTCCGAAGAAACTATTTGTAATTAATATTCTATTGCTCTGTGCAAGTTCTCGGTTGTCATAGTTTGTTAACTAGAGTTTGCTAAAAGAAGTATTTTTTTAATGGAGAAAGTTATTTTCATACCTTATAAAGGAGTCCGTGCGTGTATATATATGTAACTTGAAGATGAGAAGAGAAAGATAAGAGGGAAAGCGATAAAAAGTAATATTAGTTGTGGTGAGTGTGAAGTGGGTCTGCTATTTTTATTTATTGATGTATGTGAAAAGAAAAACTTTTTTTATTCCCACTGGAAATAAAGGAGAATTTAGAATTCTAGTTACAGTTTTATTATTTCCTAACCTGGAAGAGATTCCAAGCATTGGTCCACCGCTTTATATTGTTTTTTAGCGGTTCTGGGTGCACGAATTGGGTCTTTTTTCCAGATATGAGGATAGTTTTTTTCATTTATCTTACTTAAGCTAGGTAATTAACGTCAAAAAAAGTTGCGCACAGAATTAATTAAGCGTTGTTGAAGGGTAGCTTAAAATAGTTGAATCAAGAACATTTAGGAAGGTAGTTGGATTTGGGTGAAGCGTGAATGATGGGCCAAAGAATGGACTAGGTAAGGATGTAGAGGCACATACGTAGGGCTAGTTGGCCATGAAAGGGAAAACCAATAAGTTAATTTGTCTGTGGTCCGGAATGAAGTCCACTCCACGAGCTTGGAAGACAAGAAATAAATGTATGGTTTAGAATATTTTGGCATATTTAGCTTTGGAATTTGGATAATACATGCATCATGATTTTTATTCTAATTTGCTTCAACGAGTGGAGACAGGGACGAGAAACACCTTTCTTAATCTGTTTCCAATAATTGCCCATAAAAATTAGATTACATTATAATGAGAGGAATCAGAATCCAATCACCCCACTTAAGAGTCATAGCAACGACAAGGTTATCTCCAAGTCGGAGATTCACGCGTCATTTGTCCTTCACCGAACAGATTCTACTAACTATTTTCTCACCATTGTCTCTTACACTGTGCCACCTCTAACACAGACAACACTGTCTCTACGCTAAACCTCGCTGCTCACGTTCATGTGATCATATCTATTGCACATTATCGTACTCTAATACTAAACTATCATTTTATTCAAGACATGCAAACGGTGGAATAATTATTTAATACAAACAAAGTGTATCATAGGTTAACTATTTTAATGGTCATGCACAGGCACGACCAATTGGACTTAGTTAAATAAAATGAGTTACATCATTTCCGTGAATGTGAATTAATATGTATTTTTAATTTGCTGATTGAGCAGTTTCTTGGACAAAGCTGCAATCGTGGATTCATCGGGTGGTGGAATGAAGAGAAAGTGGTATCTTTGCACCTTAACAGACGTGGAAGAAGTGAAGTTGGTGATAAGAATGCTTCCCATATGGGCAACCACCATCATGTTTTGGACAATCCACGCTCAAATGACAACATTCTCGGTGTCACAAGCGACCACCATGGACCGACACATAGGAAAATCATTTGAAATTCCCGCAGCATCGATGACCGTTTTCTTAATCGGAACAATTCTCCTAACTGTCCCCTTTTACGACCGTTTCATTGTTCCGGTGGCAAGGAGAGTGCTTAAGAACCCACATGGGTTCACCCCTTTGCAACGCATAGGAGTTGGGTTAGTGTTTTCGGTGTTTTCCATGGTGGCAGGGGCACTTATAGAAATAAAGAGACTGAGATATGCTCAATCACATGGTTTGGTAGATAAGCCAGAAGCAAAGATCCCAATGACCGTGTTTTGGTTGATCCCACAAAATTTCTTTGTGGGGGCAGGAGAGGCCTTTATGTACATGGGTCAGTTGGACTTTTTCCTTAGAGAGTGCCCCAAAGGGATGAAAACAATGAGCACAGGATTGTTCTTGAGCACACTGTCTTTGGGTTTTTTCTTTAGCACCTTGTTAGTGTCTATAGTGAACAAGCTGACAGCACATGGTAGGCCATGGCTAGCCGATAATCTTAACCAAGGAAGGCTCTATGACTTTTACTGGCTTTTGGCTATACTCAGTGCCATAAATGTGATCTTATTCTTGGTTTGTGCTAAATGGTACGTTTACAAGGAAAAGAGGCTTGCTGAGGAGGGCATAGAATTGGAAGAAACAGATGATGCTGCTTTCCATGGCCACTGAATCTTCTCCCACAAACCTTATCTCTTTTTGTTCTACAAAATCCTTCTGCTTGTATCAATATGCTAATCAAGTATTTTTCACTCTAAGAAAAGGACAAAAAAAAAGGGCTAGTATCTGCTATCATATATAAATAAGCTTGTAAGATGTAACCATTTTCTGTGTTTATACTGTGGAAAAGAAAAGGCAAATAAAATGAAATTGTTTACTCCATGGTAATAAGGTGCTTCATCGATCTGATCCATGTCTTTATTATACGCACATGTTCCTTCCAAACATGACAGTTAAGTCCCTTCAATATGTGGAGAAATACGAAATGTAGGACACATGCAATAGGGTGCTGACGAGTTTGTAGTTCATGATTAATCATTAATCAGCTATCACTTCACGCTTAGGCCCTGGCCCGCCACATTGTAGCCCAACAAAACTCAATATTTATCGATCTTTTTATCCCTTTACGTTTACTTTTTCTTATTTTGACAAAATTTCCCTTTACATTTACTTACCTTACGTGTAGAATAAGACATTATTCCACTAATCAACTTTCATAAAGTCAAGTGGTTTTAATTATTATTATTATTCTTTCAAAATCAAGCTGGTACAGTTTAAGCAACAATGTCAAAATAAGAATACTAAAATTACGCTTAAATATATTTTCAAACTTTATTGATTTTTCATTTTTTAGAATACTTATTTAGTCTTCATCCTTAATTATATTCTATTAAAAGTTGTGTCTTCCGCATCTCGTGTGACATGATTTAACTTTGTTTTGAAGACCAATGACAAATACAACTTTTCCGAAAAGGGCCGTGGCTAGCATTACATCAAACATATCACATTTTGTCATCATTTTAACTTTTTAACTCCATTTTGTCTTACTGCTAATATTTAATTTTCCATGTCTATTTGAAATTCTTATATCTGAAATAAAGTTGAAGAAACGCAACAAAAAGCCTCTCGACGTTTATTTCTACCAGAATGCAAACAATTAGCTAATAAATCAATAGCCATTTGGGGGTGAGGGTAGCAATAATAGGATAAAGGGAAATATCCTTACATCAGCTAATTAAATACAAGCAAAACAAAACCATATAAAAATAAATGGGTAAAATTATGACAAGGTAACGAAGAGGTAACGCTGTGATCTTTGATCTTTGAAGCTGGATTTCCCCACCTAGTATATACTCACATCCAAGACCAAGTAACAGTTGAAATTTGAGATTACCAAATATTCGCAGCTATCTTCGGCGCCACAGTAGTAGCCTTGACCAAGTATGTGGTTTAAATTCACAAAGCAGCGTGGATAACAATAGTGGAAGTTAACTGTTTAACCTTCCTCACTGTTCATATATCACCAACAAAGGATGACCATTTCCCAAATCCTACTCTCCCATTTTTGTAAAAACACACGCCTTGCAACAACATTAAAGCTAAACTCCCCACTTAATTGATTATTATCTGCAACACAAGAAAAATGATAGTTTGACACTTTCTTCTAAGAATAATATGAACATTAAAGAAAAAATTTTTGTATTTATAAAAAAAAAAAGAATATGAAGAAAATGATAATGGATACAAGATAAATGTAAAAGTTTATTATTGAATATTTATCGAATGTCAAAAAAAGTATTTTTTAAAGGAAAATGGATTTGCTGTTCAAATCAATAACATTTGATATATACTTATTAAATATTTTATTATTTGTATATTATACATTCCACGAACCTATAACATTTTCTTATATTTATTTCTGAATTGTTGATGAATATTGTTAGTGTGTATGAAACATTCCAATATGTAAAACGTTACCCGAACCAAGTTAAAATGCTCCTAAAGCAGACTCTTCATTGATTTCACTGAATATATCAGGGCAACCGTCCCATCTTCCAAGCTCTCTCGCTTCCCAATATCCACCGATGTATCGAAAGGTTCCACTTTCACCGTCTCTTCGGAACCACCTAGGCTTCCAACCATTTTCTTGTATTTTCCTTGACTGTGGATATATAAACCACGGTGATCATCAATTCAAAGGAGAAGAAAGAAGTACAATCATAATCATCATCGCTATACTGGCAAAATATATCACTAGCACACAAATTACAACACAAACAGCTGAAGCACAGACAACACACAAATAGTGATATCTATAACTTTGTTTCCCTTCATTTTTATTTTATATTCTCTCTTCCTTTCATTTATAAACTCTAACGGTTTTTTTGGTCAAGGGAGACAAAGGCATGAACAAATAAAAGGAAAAAAAATGGAGAAGTGAATGGTTTAATAGAGGTGATGTGTTTAGAAACAAATGACAAAATTTCTTGGGTACTAAAAGCAAACCTTCATCGTTAGGCGTGGAAATCGTTGTTTTAATCCTCTATAAATAATAGATAAAATAATTTTTTCAGGCATTTAGTTTTAAGTAAACAGCCTTTTTCCACTTATTTCTTACGTCTTTCTCTTCTTTAATTTTCTCTTACAATCTCTCTATTTATTTCCTCTCTACCTTATAGGGCACAAAATATGGTTTGGGTTCAGAAAAAAAAATGTTAATTCTGAATTAAATCAGTTAAAAAATAGTAAAGAAGCAAAGTTTAATTTAAAGCTTATGCTCTCATTTAGTATGAAGGGAAAAGAGTGGGAAAAAAATACTTTCCTTGATTTGATTAAAAAAAAGTGAAATCCACAAGTTCTGTTTTTCTTTTTCCAAAATGAAAAGAAAGAAAGAAAAAGTTATTTTAGATATTAAGGACTAAAAAACTCATTTTACACACTATTTCCCTTTTATTAAACATATTAATATAATATTATTTTTATTGAACAGCTTATAAAATTATCTCATATTTCATTCATTTTCTTTTTTTTTTCTTTTCTTTTTTCTTTTACTTTCTTCTTTAATCCAAAATAGGATCAGAACAAACAAACTTTGTAGGACAAAAAATAGACAACAAGCAATATATGATTATGGGGGTAGAACATCCAGAACCACAAGAAATGAAACAGTGATAAGAGTTTAATTAGATTTGTGGAGAACCCCAGATAAAATAAGAAGAGCAAGAATGGCTGCTCATCGAAGAAAAGAGAAGACTTTGAGACATACCATTCTCTGACGCTTTTCCAGCCTTTGTTTCTCCAGATTAGCCTTGTCGTATTCCCCATTCTCTAGATGTCGTTGATCAGGTCTAAGCCTGGAATCCGTAGGCGGGAGGTTCTCCTTTAATCCGTGATCAAATACCCGGGATCAGAAAAGGCTATAAAAAACCATTAGAGACGCATATATAAGAACTGGAATGCATATCAAATAACGATACAATGCATCATTATATACCTTCAGTCCCGGAGTAAGCTCATTGAGAGTGATGGCAAATGGTGTCAAATTATACCGGGTGAGATTAGGAGATGGCGTGGTCCTTTTCCACAACAAGGATGCGTTTGGTGAACTGAAATCTTTAGGTTTCACATTTACATTACCGCTCATATAATACATGCTGTCATCCCACTTGCCAAATAATGTGGCAACTTTTTTCCCCGTTACATCTTCCACAAATCCATGCACCTATTTGAACGCACGGGATACACACTGAATGAGATGTTTAGCAAAATTTGGTACTTTGAAATTTGGACATAGGAAAAATTGATAAAGCTGGTAATTCAACCCAGATTATGGGACAGAAAAAAACACAAATAGAATACTAACATATGGGAGAAATGAAAAAAAAAAAATGCTGAGAATATAACCAGTAGGAAAAGAGACGAAATATTTTATTAGTCAAAGTTTTACACGTTACTATCCTTGATTACCCTTCATTATTAGCTATAGCTTATTTAAAAAGATCAAGGGCCTTCGTGTAATTCGCACAGAATATTCTTAGTACCAAATAACAGTTCTCAGGAAAAATTCTATGATACCTCTGAAAATTCCAAGGGCTCTGAAACATTGTTTTTAAACCAATAGTTATTAAATTTCCATCACCTCATCATTTTGCTATTTTTTAATAATAGAAATATTACTTTTTTTAATTTAGTATTTAATTAATTAAAATGTTTTAATCTTAAATTTATAATAATTTAAATTAGAAATCTAGTTACTATTCTTTTAAAGGTATGGATAGAAATGCTCATAAAATAATAATATATCTTTTAAATTAAAATAATTCTAACATTAAATTTTAAAGAAAAATATTTAAATAAATAAAAGACTGAAATTGAAATAAATAATTTTTTTACTAATACGACATGGCAAATACTAGTAATTTTATTGCTGGGAAAAGCAACAGTTCCAAATCTAAGGTTGCAAAGAAAAAGGGGGGTTGTTACTAGTCTCTAACAAACAACGAATAACTTACTTGGCGAGGATTTCTGTCGAGTATCGTCTGCTCTTTGAACTTGAGTCTGCATGAATACTTACGATTGCCACGTATATCCATGTTCCCATGATGATCACAGTATATTTTCCCAAGGATAAGATTATAGATCGTCGTGGTGACCTAATACAAGAAACAACAACAATCATAACATTAAATGTTTACGATGGAATTTAAAGGCACGACAGTAGTACAAGCGGGGGGATTGGCGGAATATAATAGATAGTGATTTTAAATGCTCACCTTGCTCCACTGAAATATTTCACCGTCGTTGAACTCTAGGGTCAGAACACCCACTGGATCAAGTTGAATTGACCTTCCCCAAAACTTTGAATGGATGTTGCTGTCAGCCCAAAACTTCCAGCCTCTACCTTCGCAGTGGCAGGCAATGAGAGTTGGATGGTGACTGACCTGTTTCAGACATAATGACAGAAACATGAACTATATTCGCTGGTTGATGAATTGCTCATATTAATACTAACACAAAAATACATACGAAGATCGAATCCCATGGAGATGTAACGTATGCCTAAACATTATATATATGAATAAACAGCTGGAACTTGTAAATATGCATTATATTGTGATTCATGGTTCTGGAACTTCCTAACTCTACAAAGCAAAACAAAACAAAAAACCTTAAACAAAGCTTTGGACAACAAAGCAACTGCAGATAAAAGAAGAGAAAGACCACATGCATTTTAACACCCTCGTCATCATTAAGACAACCACAATTGAGCCTACACCTACATCAGAGTTTATGTACTCCAATTAATTAACAAAAACCAAACTTCGTAAAAAAAACTGATCACGTAGCAAAAAGATGCAAAAGTATTAAGTAATAAGTGCAATTCTAATATAAGGCCAAATTACATATATACCTCCCCCAGGAGTAGATAGATGCTTAAATCACACTGTCTCCCCGTGCGTTTTAAATATTATACCTCACTCCCCCTATTGGGTAAAAATGTGATATAGTTAGTTTATTTTAATGTAAATAAATCGTTTAGAGGTGATGAGCATCTACAAACAAGCCACTTAGGGGTATTTTTGCTATTTCCACGACTCTAAGTATCACCTGCAGCCTGCACTGAATCTTGAACAACCAAGTATCAACTCATTCAATTGAAAAAATTTGAACACCTCTATTATGGCATTTAAGATTTAACTCAATTTTACATTTCATCTTCCACCGTCCAAGTTAACAATAGGGGTTAATAACAAGCCGGATATGACATTGTACTCCACGTAATTTAAGCAATCACCATTAGATGGAGTATAATTTACCTAATAAGTAAATCAACGACTTTACATTCTATTTTTCTAAATTCTTAACTACCTGAAAGTCTAATGCAAATAAATTTAATTTGTAGGAAACTTAATTGATATTTTAGTAGCCCAAGAGATACCAAAAGTAAATTCGACCTCATGCCATCTTAGCCTTTTCAGATTCCAATCCTTTACCTCTGCGTCAGTAAATCATAAGGAACTAACCTTCTCTGAAAAGAAGCGAATTCCTTTCTCGGGGTAATCAGCTTCGAACGTTTCACCTAATAAAGGATTAAAGGGTTTACAGTTACGACCTTCAGATGACGCATAACCGGAAACTGCAAACGCAGCAACATACAGTGCCCGAAGGAGACCGTTTCCCTGGAAAAAGTATTCAAAGGGGAAAACAATCAAATACAATAATATGATTGATTTCAACTCTGAATCATAGTACCATTATTATTTTTTTCTACCACAAAACACTCATTTGTGACATAAAAGTTCATAGAAATTATTATAGCATGGTTATTCCACTGTCAAATTTATGATTTGAACTTCAATCATATTATCATTGAGTGCGCACTCTGCATATGCATTATTAACGCAGGTATCTCTCTTTTCATATCGAGGTTAACAAAAGACACAACTTCTGCAGCATCCAGGTCCATGGATAACAGACATGTTACCAAACATGCTGTGGATTGTGCTTCAAAAAGACGTAAACTAGGAGTGTTTTGCTTACACTCTTCTAAATAAAAAGTGAAAACTTAAAAAAGAAAAATGATATTTTGAAATCCAACTTTTTCTAATCAACCAAATAACAATCACTTTTAATAATAAAATATTAATTTAAGATAAATTATTATTATATAACAATATATTTGCTACATAAGTAGTTGTGGAATGGCAGTATGTATTTTATGAGTACCTCTGTTCTAATGATTGTCAAGTAGCAATATATAGTAAATTTTAGTCTTTCAAGTTGGAGTGTGCTTGGTTGGGCACGAATAAAGTCAGTAGGTAGATAATATGAAAATAAAATCACTTTGCACTTGCCTGTGTGAGCTAAAGTGAATGATTAAAACTAAAAACATAAAAACAAAGAAGCTAAAGGAGTGCAAGAAGGTTACTTAATCTCTCCATATCTCAGACATGGAAACAACCCAAAAACGTTCAAGGATAGAGTTTGAAAGAGAAGTCCTAAAATATCATGTCCCAATAAACAATGAAAAAATTAAGGGTGGTGAAGGAGTGCTGCTGATAATGTAGGCATTCTATTCAATACTAGTTTTAAATTTATATAGCCCGCACTTCAATACTGGTGAGTGGCATAAACAAGAGAAAGATGTATCTTACTGATTTTCCGTACTCGTGAGCTTGATCCAGAAGATAAGAGTACTCCAAGTCCTCACAACATTTTTGTAGGGATGATATAGGCTCATTAAAGTATACCGGGAGACAAACTCTCGTGAGATCTTTTCCCACGTTGTCCTTGATCATTGACCAAAGACTAACACCCTTCTCTTTCTCGATAGGATCTGGAAGCTTTTTTCGTCTTGCTATCTGAGGGTGCTTATAATTACAGACCATTTTGTCAGGATGAATGTTCTCTGTATCAGTGCATTGCGTGCTGGCTTCCCTACACCTGTCCTCTTGATTTATAGCTCTTTCTAACTCATACTTGCAATCAGGCTCTGTAAAACAATCTCTAGTATCATAGTATGAGATTTCATCTTCATCTGATACTTCCTCCATCTCTTGTTTCTCAATATCATCAGATGATTCAGTTGTACTACATTCTGAAACCAAAAGGTTTATGTGAAAATAATAGTACATCTTGAAAGGACAAGTTCATAAATATAATGAAGGTTGCAGATAGATTCATTGTAGACTAAATTTACCGAAAGACATGGACAGAATATCAATTCATACTTGTACATATCGATGGTGCATATGATCATTCCAGTATCCAGCAAAGTGTGATAAATGAACTCAGCATAATTAGGAAGAATAGTTTTTATTCTGGTTGAATGAATAAGCAAATCATGGATTCATGTCCCTCAAATTCTCACAAATACATAAACTGCCTCAACCGGTAGAGGCATATGAACTAGGACCATATAAATTATTAAGTTTTGTAATTGCCATCAGGCTGACTTTCGAAACAAAACTGTCATGTGAATTGAATCTAAGAGATGAAATAAAATAATGAATGCTGGTAAAAAGTCTGTTGATTGAATTAATACTCTAGAACTTCGGAAAAAAATAGAAATACACAGGTCCATGTTCAAAGGGGATTTAGCCAAATAATTTTCGTCATTCAAGAAACGGTTGCAATAACAAAATGATGTCAGCAATATTCCTCCTGTTCATATAAGACAGAACCATTGGTCCCTGTGATAACTTTCAATACAACAAAGATTCCGCATACAAGCACATGCTTATTACATCAAAGAAGAAAGACAAAAGTAACAGCAAAGGTATAAACAGAAAACATTGGTAACATATATATATAGCAGTACCACTATATTTTCCACGTCCAAGACTTGAAAACTCGTTCTTTGTTAATTGGTATTCACCATCGTGTATTGCGGTGGCCTCAGGTTCAGTATTAGCTGCCTGCTTATTATGAGCAATAGCAAATTTGTTAAGTCACGTACCGTAAAGACCTTTCACATTCCGAAATTACACATACAGAAAACGGCAAACTAAAATTATAATTGAATTGACATGTGAGTCCGTGAATTACATTACATTTTATGGTAAGAGAAGAGGGAGAAAACAATTGATGCCATCGACCAAAGTCACCAGTGACGTGACTCTTTCTAAAAGACATTAGAAAGAAAACACAAAAAAGCCAAGAATGCATGACCACATGAACCAAACATGTCATGTGGTCTTCCAATTTTTTTTTTTTTCTTGACTTGGTTGATTGTATGATAACAACACCACTTCGGTTGAATTTGTACCAACTCAAGTAGTCAGATAATTTCATCATATTATCCAAGAGCGACATAAACCGTAAACATGTTTCCATGTGTTTGACAGAACTAAGAGGCACCGCAATTATTAAGGAATAAAATATATACACAGGAAATTTAAAACTATATATCTAAAGTTTTGGAAGTTTATGTACAAACATTTAATTACAATAAGAAAAAGTAGTACGCGTGACAAAACAACAGTCTCCTTACATGAAAGATAGCTTCTAAAATATAATTGATGGTAAAAGGAGAATGAAAAGAAACTTTTGAACATTAAACAAATATATTCCCGCAATTATTTTATCAAACTATGTACTGGACCATCCAAGCCGACCCGATCATAAATTATAAAACAAAAAACCATAAAACTTTAGAGATCAAATGACCTGGAATCGTTAAATTATTGCACAATTCATAATCTTTGACCATATTTAAAATGGTAGGAATGTTGTGGGGAATAGTAAAGTAATAAATACCCCAGTCCTTTAAGTATTCAAATGAACCCAATATAGAGGATGATAGTGACAAGCACTCCAGAATAAAGGACAAGGTAAGAAATTACCTCCAACTGCCTTATTGTATCAAGCAAATTAGATCGCTCTTGACAAAGAACTTCAAGCTGTCCTTTCATTTCGGAGAACTCCGAGAGCATGATTTGCTCGCACTCCTTTACAAGGTCCTCACTGGTACCCTCTTCAAGCAAGCGTGACTTAAGCCTGTCGGTTGACACGGATATATCATTGGGTGTAAGCAAGAGATGATCATTGAGGGGCTGATGAGGATACAGGCCACGTGTTGAAACCAAGGCTTGTATCCACGCTACCCGATCATTCCTCGAATCAGTTCTCAGATGGAGAGTTTTCGTTGCTGTAAATATATAGAAACGCCGATCATCTGACTTGCTCTCTCTAAATGATGAAATCTGCTAAACATTCACGCAATGTAACTTCAATTTCAATAACAAAAATCTACTTTTCTTCTCATCGAAGAAGGATAAATAAAAGGGACAGAATTTACAGATAAGAAATAAAATTAAAATTAATAATAATAGTAGTAGTGATAATAATATAAAAAAAAACAGCAAATACTAAAATTATACGAAAAAGAAAAAATAGTGGTATTAGTGTTCATTGAAAAAAGAAATACTATTAGTGAGTAAAACGAACAGGACAGCAACAAAATTTATGGGGAGAGCCCACTGGACAGCAAATTGTTACAAAGAAAAAGCGGGGATAAACTTCCCAAGAAGACACACGGACACAATAAGCATCAATAAAAAGTAAGGAGGCCCCCAACCACCTCAACCAAAAAACAGCAAAGTTTTTGTAGTTAACGAAAGACTCTTAGTAATGATCAGAACACGCTGAACACACAGGCCCGCCAGGTTTTGGACCAAACCAGTGTACTATGTATATATTATCATATAAAATTATAGTTTGAATAAGCCGATGGACTATAAGGGATTTTCAATTGTCAAATAAAAATGAATGGTATCTTACTTCCTTTGTTTGTTTTTGCCCCTTTTATCTAGGAGGAGGAGAGGGCTGGCTGATTATCTTGAGCAGCATAGGAGCACCATACACTCTACTTCAAATATAATCGCTAAGGAAATAACAAAACCAAAGCGCTGGAGAGTTGAAAAGATAATTACCCCACCAAATTGTTGTCAAGTCCCACATAGTTTTCTACTTTTGTTAAAAAAAAAAGTTTCAAGTATTCGGATAAAACCAATATAACCGAAAGGACTTTCTCCCGTTCGATAAGGTTGCTTAAAGTAACGTCATTCCAATTTACAAGGCTAAACGCACGCCAGTCCAAGATCCCTAATTAACTGCAGTTGGATCAACGCACTGTTAACATTTTTTTTAATTCTATCTGTTCCAATATAAGGTGACTCCTCCTTCAAGTCTTGCATTACCGTTAAGGCAAGCAAAGAAAAGATAAAAGTAACCCACCATCGCAATTTCTCTCTCCACAAATCTTTACAAGCTACAGGAACATGCTCTAGGAAAGTGGGAAGAGGAAAGCAAAAACAATGCAAGACAAGGGAAAGACGTACAGGGAAAAAATAGTAAAAAAAGAAAAGAAGGGGAAAAGAGCAAAAAGACCCAGTGTATTAAGTGTTTCATGTTTTTAAACTGAAATGGTAAACGAGGTAAGGTAGTATTGGGTGAAAAACAGGTGCGAAGAGGATGCTAAATTAATCAGAGCAGAGCTGAATCGAAGAAATGCATCCTCCAACTACCAATGCCATCGCACCTAATGTGACCGCAAGTTAATGCCTTACCTAGGGCTACTACGACGTAGCCTACCGTACCCTCCTTCGCCACCTGTTGATGTGACCCACTCTACATTAACAACCAGTTATTAAAACCACCGTTACAAACACCAACTTTCACGTTCAAATCAAATCCATCGTCATCTCATTAGAATCAATCCATGTTTGCTTCCCCTCTACAAATATATTTTTTTCAGATAATTAATATTGAAATTAGATAAATCCTCTTTAATAGACAGAAAATCAAAAGTCACAGCCAACAATGGCTGAAACCTTCTGGTTTCGACGTTAATGCTCCAGCAGAAAAATAAAATATGTATATATATATTTTTTTTTGTTCCTTTACACTTTCAATAGAAGAATCACAATTTTAATGGCCGAAACCTTCGTCTTCGCTAATCACATCATCAACAAAACTGAATATGTGAAATCGAAAATCGGAATGTTATTATTTTAGTTTTTGAAGCTAACTTGCAAGTGCCGGAAAACAGTGTAACTGAGGAGTCAGATCACACGGCCAACGCCTGCGATGATCCTTCATTAATTTTCAGAATCCGCAGAAGGTAGAACGGAACAAAATCAACATTATAAGTAGGTATAGAAGATTACAGTTACCTTGAGATGGACTACGCCGGAAGAGGAAGAAGCTTTGCGGTGCTTCCGTCGTGTGCCGGGGGCAGCTCTGTCCAGTTGCGCGAGACGGTTGGTGGAAATCTCGCCGATGAGGCGAACGTCGTCGGAAGGAGTGAGGAGGTTGAGATTCTCCGGACAGCGGATCTTGGCGTAAGAGAGCACGCCATTCCGGAGGAGGAACCACCGGGATCTCCAGCCTTTGCCGTAATTGGTCCACTTGTAGAGAACGCCGGCCACGGTGGTCTCCCGTCTCTGAGCAGCATTGCCTAGAGATCCCACCGCCGGAAGGCTTCTCGTCTGAAAAAGTCTGGCCGCCTTCCGCTCCGGCGAATGGTTGCCGATTCCGGGACTCTCGAGAGAGATACAACACAGTGGGTGCATCTCTTTCACTCGCATTTTTGGCTCCTTCTAATTTAATTTGATTTAATGCGACGGTTCTACTAACACCTGAATTATGTTAGTGTTCTGAAAACTAGTGAGGTTGGAAGAAGAAGATTAAAAGGACATGGAAGGAGGTTGTGTGAAAGATACATTAGTGTGGAGAAGAAAAGAGCTTATAATTTGAGTTGAGGAAAAAAATGAGATTAGTGTATTGAAATGAATAAATTAATGGTTTGAGAAAGGTGATTGCAGGCAGGTATATATATATTAGTTGGACTTGGCAAAGGCATGGAGAAGGGGGCACAGTGGTAATAAAGTGAAAAGAGAAGGGTTTAGATTGGAAAGAGAGAGTAGTCGCAGTCCCCAAAGACACCTAAAAGATATTTGATTCTGTACACTCTGATGGATAATTGAAATACTTGGGATATCAGATTCCATTGTGTTCTCAGTATTGTATTCTCTATTTCAAGTAAATACCCTATCTATGAAACTACTTCCACCACAAATAAAATTGTTTAGTTATAAAATTGTATTTATGTGACTTTATCAAATAAATCAACATGATATTCTATATTTGTAACATTGGGGTATTGATATGTGTCTTTCCTGTAATATATAACAAGTCTGTCTTAATTCTTAACAAGTCACCTTATTTATAAAATAATCAAACTAAATTATTAAAACCTTCACTCTACATTTAATTTTTTTCTATTTTGGACTCTGCACAATAAAATCATAATTATTGTTTTATGTTAAATTACTTGACATTTATGGATTGTTCAATGGAACGTTGAGTAATCATCACACCTAACATTTATCAAATATAGTTATATAAGTTGATATCATAGTAATTTCTATATTTTAAAAATGAATATTAAGTTATCTATCTTAAAATAATATTAGAAATAAAAAACTAGTGATTTTAGAAATCAAAAGAAGATAAATAAAATAACAGATCGATGAAGAAAAAAATTAAAATGTCAAATTCAAAGAAACAGAAAAGAGTTTATAGAAAGCTAAAATCAAAAGTATATATATAAGTTATTATTATATTTATTAATTTTTAATTATATATTTGATAACGAGGAAATATTTAAAGAAATAAGTAAATGGGAATGGCAAACATAATTAATTGTGGTTATTGAGGATAAAGTAGGTTGAAAAAGAAAAACTATTAATAGACTGAATAGGAAATATCTTTAAAATAATTAACCTTACCATAATCAAAATATAAACATATTAAGAACATATAAATTTTTAAATAAGTTAATATCCAACTACCTGATAGTTAATATGTGCATATAAATTTGGTTAACATTAAATATTTTAAGTGTTCATAAGTTTTTTTCTTTCGTAGCTCATTTTTTCTTGTTTTACTATACATGTGATTGTGAGAGAGGTACAACTCTAACAAACTTAATTAAAAAAACAAAAATTTACCATGTTTTACTGAAAAACATTAGTTAATTTATTAATTAATATATTTTAATTAGTTAATATATTTTATTCAGATGTAATATAAAATAATATTTAATGAATTAGTCAAGTAAAAGATAACAAGTAAGGATAAATATTTATATTAAAATTATTTTACTCCTGATTCAAAAAGTATAACTTAGCGTTGATAAATTGATTATTTTCTGAGATAGTTACAAATTTTATACTTGTCTTTTATATTTATCATTTATATATATTATTTTATATGTAAATATCAAGTGTATTGCAAACTATTTAAATTTTTCTAAGCAAACAAAATTTTAATAAATGCCTCCAATCTCTGCAATCTTCACCTGACAACTATGGGTGCATAACACCAAAACAACAACCAGAGGAAAAGTAACCAAGTGCATTGAAACTGGTGAAAGCTCTTAAAAAAAAAAAAAAGGAAAAAATTAGAAGATATATAACAACGTGGACATGTTATATGTTGAGAGTTGAGTGGTTGAAGTTGAAGAATATGCAACAGTAATCCAAGCAGAAGTAAATGTTTAACTTTGCAAAATACTACCGAAGAAAAAATAATAAATAAATAAATAAGAAAATAGAGGAAAAAATAAATAAGATACTACCTCATCTAAATGACCTGTAAATCATATTCAAGGTGATTAATCTTTGTTGGGAATCGCTCTTTCTTCCCTCCTCCGTGAACTCAAAATAGGCACTTTGCGGAAGCGTAAATATAAAAACAACGCCAGAAAATTTTAGCGTGGAAAACCTTCTTAATAAGGTAAAAACCACGG
>Ga0209700_105899_pt1 | contig 19883 bp, 8 predicted proteins | sample SiratroredBW_FD_187528 | JGI IMG/M metagenome (GOLD analysis project Ga0209700, IMG submission 187528) | Root nodule microbial communities of legume samples collected from California, USA - Siratro red BW (SPAdes) (version 2) | ecosystem: Host-associated > Plants > Roots > Nodule | place: USA...
TATATATATATATATAATTTAGGAGGAAAGTTAGAATCTGATTAAAATATGGAAAATCTCTCATACTTATTAATTATTTAAATATTCAAGTTGAATCGTGATAGAAAAAAAAATGGTTATAAACAAAATGATAAGAAACGAATATTGAGGATTCTTTTCAATCTTTCGAGGTACGAAATCTATGAGCTTTTCATTTTGAATCTCTATTGAGCAAAATTCTAAATTAGGTTTTCTAAGTTGAAAGGATTGAGCATTTTAGTATTTTCTTAAGGAATGTATTATAAGAAAAAAAGTTATTTAGATATTAATTTTTAATTATTAAATAAAATATTTACTAATTATGGCTAAAATAAAATTAAGTTTTGGTTGGTAAATATTTAAATAATAAAAATAATGATTGAATTTAATGACCAATTAAGTCAAGATAATTGTTGTCTAACATTAACTATTAAGGTTTTAGTCACTTATACCATTAGATTTTAAATTAGTCTCTAACTTAATCAGATACCAATTTAGAATCTAATGGTATAAATGACTAAAACCTTGATAACTATTGTTAGATACCAAATATCTTGACTTAATTGGTCAATAAATTTAATGACCACTTTTATTTTTTAGTTATTTAGAAACCAAAACTTAATTTGGTATTTATTTTGGTTACAACTAACAATCATTTTATTTGATATTTAAAATTGGTATCTAAATAGCTTTTTTTCTTGTAGTAAGTATTTTAGTCTTAAATTTTTACCAATTTCTTAATTTATAAAATATTATTTATTTTATCCATTTTTTTACATTAAAGTATAAAAACAAAAATAAAATAAAAGACATTGTTGCAAAAAGAAAAATTTAGGCTTGATTATAATTTTGGTATCTATATTTTACAAAATCTGAAATTTTGTTTTTATAACAATTTTAGTTTCTTAACTTAATAATTTCGGCCCAACTTTTTAAGTACTTTTGATGTCTAAGTTTAATTATCCATAAATTTTGTTCCACTTCAAATTCTTAAAAGTATATTTAATCAGTATCATGCACCTATTAGTCTTTTCAATCATGTAAAAAAATCATAAATATCATGTGTTTTTTTTTTCTGATCTAAGTATGTAATGCTTCAAACTACGATAATTGAACTAAAAGGTTTAATAACATTATAGATGATTAAAAATTAAGGGATCAAAATCACATTAAAATTTCACCATCAAAATTATGAATTATTAAAAAGTAAGAGATTGAAATATTGAGAAAAAATAGAAAGCAAGATTATAATTAAACCTAAATGATTAAAAATTAAGGGATCAAAATCACATTAAAAATTCACCATCAAAATTATAAATTATTAAAAAGTAAGAGATTAAAATATTGAGAAAAAATAGAAACCAAGATTATAATTAAACCTAAAAGTTAATTGCATAATTTTAAAATTTTATATACAAAAGTAGATAAAGATTAATAATATTTATTTGGACCCTTTCTAGGCATGCACCCACACAACTTCCGAATCCACAAGCCAGTTAAGGGCATATTTGTTGACGAATTCTTCCTACATCCTAATAAGATTCTTCCTGCATCCTAATAAAAAAATTCATTCCGCAATTACCCTTATATGAAAACCGGATGGCACCCCATCCGGTTGTCATTTGAAAAAAATTGACAACCAGATGAGCAGGTCATCCGGTTGTTATTTTTGTTCAAATGACAACCAGATGGCCTGTTCATTCAGTTGTTAATTTTTTTTCAAATGACAACCGGATGGGGGTGTCATTCGGTTCTCATTTTTAAATCAAAATGATAACCGGATGAAACCCATTCGGTTCTCATAGTCCAAATCGAAAAATTAATCCGTTTTTGATTTTGATTATGATAACCGGATGAGTTTCATCCGGTTATCATTTTGATTTGGAAATAAGAACAGGATGACACCCCCATCCAGTTGTCATTTGAAAAAAAAATTAACAACCGGATGAGCAGTCCATCCGGTTGTCATTTGAAAAAAAATAACAACCGGATGAGGGTGTCATCCAGTTGTCAATTTTTTTCAAATGACAACCGGATGGGGGTGCCATCCGGTTCTTATATAAGGATAATTGCGGAATAAATTTTTTTATTAGGGTGCAGGAAGAATCTTATTAGGGTGTAGGAAGAACTTGTCATTTTTGTTCCATTGCAAATATGATATAACATGTAGCAAAGGACTCATGCTATTCACACTCCTAGGATTTCATTCTCTACACCTCCTACTTTTTCTTCCATTCTCACAAGATTCCTCTTTTCTCTTACCTTCACACCTATTTCTTCCAAGATTTTACATAAATTAATTTCTTAAATTTAATCTTGTTTCAACATATATTTCTGTAATAATAAACATTACATATAATGAAACGATTTCCATAGTTTACAAAAGTTAAAATTACACGAAACTAATTTTGGTGAACGATATTTTTATAAGACAACTACAAACAAAAACAAGCGAACAGTAACAAAAGTAAAAGTTCCTGTGCTACCTTGAAAAGTCTATTAATGCCTCGTGGACTTTTGGCCCGTAATTCTGTAAGGGTAAAGAAATGTAGGATAGAGTCGAGGGCAAGACAATTGCTTCCTCCACCCCATATTTTCTTCCCACACTTATATTTTTAAAATACGTATTTTGTCCTTATTGATTTGTATGTTTTTTAAGAAGCTCCTAAATTCCATTTTTGTGTGCTTGATCTCCATTACTGTATTGTTTTTGGTTTGGAGATTTATTTGGCAAAGAATATTGTTGTAGAATAGGTTTGTAGAGCTTGAAGATAGGTAAATATTTCTTTTTATTACATTTTGTAGATTTTTTTTCTTGGAATTGTATAATTTATACATCTTTTTGAATTGTTTGATCTAAAACGTAAAATATAAATTTTAGATTATGTAATCTAGAATACATATTTTGTTTTTATATTACTCAATCTAGAATGTTAAATATGTGTTAAATATTAGAGATAAAAGTTGTAATAGTTCCAACTACACTATTTAGAACATAAAATATATATTTTAGATTACACAATTTTAATACATATTATATGTTTTGAATTCTTCAATGAAGAATGTCAAATATGTATTCAATATTAGAGTTAAAAGTTGTAATGGTGAGACAAATGTTTGTGTTTGGAAGTTGTAATGGTGATTATGTTTAATAAAGGTGGATGATCAATATTGGAGTGAAGTACTTGATGAAATTGATATGTTAACCAATATGGAAGAAATTTTTCCAATATGGAAGAAATTTTTTATGTCATGAGAGTTATCACCAAATGAAATAGTTAAAGGTGATTTTAATGAAGTCATTACAACAAGCGAGGTAATTAAAATATATCATTATTCAAAAAATTCACAAGTGGTATATCCTTATATTGTAATTCACTAATATAGATATTTGGTATGTGAGATAACTTACTTAATGAGTTTGTGGGATAACATTTGAACTCGGATATCTCATTATGATATTGAGGTTAGATACAATAAAGGAGTAACAATGAATGGAGATATATATGTTGTTAGATTGTGAAAGAGGTGAAAAATATATAAATTACAAAAAGGATTTATAACTCCCTCTAGCTAGAACAAAAAAATGTTTCTTTGTTTCAATTGCATAGTAAATTAGTATGCAATAGAAGATGGTGGGTTGTTAATTTACTAAGTGGAAATCATAATCATGAGCTGGTGAATGAATTAAGTCATCCATATTTTGAAAGATTTCAACTTGCTGGGTAGTTCATCTTTGTTGACATGACTAAGAGTTTACTGAAACTCATAAATATTTTACTAATTTTGAAGATTAGCAACGAAGATAATGTTACAATTATAAAACAACTGTAAATTGTAATATATACATATCTAAGATCACAAATAGCACTAAGGACTTAAATGCAAAAATTAATAATGTTTTTAGAGTGTGATATGTTTATGGATTGGAATAGGTTTGAAGAGACCTTAGAAGTTGTTATAATTATTTTTTGTACACAACCTAATTTAATAAAATTAGTGAATGCATTTAATATTGTTTTGTTGATGGAAAAATATATACAAAACCAATAAGTATAAGCGTTGGTGTTAGTTCCATATGGTTGACTTCCTTTGTGAAATTTCTTTATGTTGGTAAGTGAACAAAAAAAAATCACTTCATTTAGGTGCTTAGGGTTGTTTTTTAGAGCATATGTCCTCTCCAAGCCTTTGTCACAGATAAAGATATTGCTTTAGTGAATTTAATTAACATTATATTTTTTAAATCTTGAAATCTTTCTATGTTAGTTTCGTATTAATAAGAATACTAAAATAAGATGTAAAATGTTATTCAATTTCATCGAGGTGGGAGTATGGCCATGAAAGCATACATAGGTGTGATGGATTGACCAAATTATTGGAAAGTAGTATGAAAGGCTTTTGTAATTGTTGGAGTATAGTAAACAACATAATAACCTTCAAAGATAATAAAATTAAAACATCATTTTTCATAAGAGACTTCATATTGTGGAGCATATACATATTTTTAGTGAACTAAGTTAAATTTTTCTCATACTTAAAAAGGAACTAGAATAATTATCCATGGTTTATATATATTTTCAAATTTGTAAAATTTTATATTATTAAATAAATTTATGAATTTTGTATTCCTTCATAAAATTTTCTTTAGTTTGATCCTTGAAATATTTAAAAATTTTGTATTTGATCATTCTAAAAGTATTTATTTATATTTTTCCCTTATAATTATATTATTCTTTTAACTGGTCTTTAAAATATTTTAGATTACTCTTTTGGTCTTGATTTTTTATTAGGGACAAAAGTATGTGTTAATTAAGGCTCTAGAAGACTTTAAGACTTTTAAGAATATAATTTGTTTTTTATGATATATCTTTAAACTTTGAAGTCTATATTTTGTTTTCATGTATGAATGAATGTATATGATGCATTAGTTTCAGTTTTCGTTGTTTTATGTAGGTTATATTTATCCCATTGCCTTTTCCAAAACTTAGATCTTTTTGAAATTGATTTATAAAAAGCTTTAGAACATATTTATCCATCTTGTTAAATTTTAATAAATTATCTTGTGTTTTCATATTGTAGTGATTTCACGAGTAATATTAATTATCTTATATAATAATCAATTATCATAAGTGAGATAATTAATCATTTTAAGTAATAAATGTAGTAACAACTGGTTCTAGGAGGGAGTTGAATGGAGTCTGAACTCAAATTGCTACAAGGAATATATCGAACAGAGATATTCTAATACAAGAACAGATAAGCATAGAGAGAATAATTGTATACTAGTTCATCCCTACCACTTGGGCTATGTCTAGTTCTCCTTTGAACAAATTGCTTAAGAGGTTCCACTATACTATAAATGTTTACAAAGAGTACACAAACCTCTCTAAGGTATGATGAGTACACAAACCTCTCTAGGTTACAACGGGTAGACAAACCTCTTTAGGTTAAACCAATTTTAGTTTCTTTCTAAGACCAGGACCACTTAGAAATGAAAGAAACACTCTTAAAGAGAGTAAAAGTAAAGCTTATAAGGAATCACTAAGAATTACAAGAAATTTTCACACACCTAATCTATTAAACCTCTACAGTATCATGTATATCAATAGACACTCAGTTGAATGGAGTAAACACTCATTGAATATTGAATAGAGTATATGCTCAACTCTTTTAATCTTTGTGGTGTGTTATTCACTTTGTTCGCTTGTCTATCTTGTTTTCATATTCAAACTAATGCATATTTTGTAGTGTTAGAGAAAATAACTATTGTGAGCTCTAAATGGCAATTCTAGATGTAGTCATTCTTTTTTTTTCATCACTTTCTCACTAGACACTCTATATAAAGACTCTTGGTATGATATTCATTCTGCATAAGACTTGATTGATTTTGTAAAAGAAACAATTCAAATGAAGATGAAATATTCTAAATTAAAAATATACTTAATTCAAGTTCTATTTTGAAAACTTTCCATTACAGATTCAAATTAATTACTGGGAAGAACCTTCTAAAAATATAGTAAACTTGTGAATACCCAGATTATAATCTTTGATTTAGGAATTAATTAATTACATAACGTGTTAATTTGAATTCAATTTTGAAAGTAATTAAGAGATTTAATCAATTCAGAGACAATAAAAAGATTCCAATTCCATATAATTTCAGAACGTTAGGCTCTTTGAAAGCATCTCAATAAAACCCTAAAATGATTCAAATTGTTTCCATAAATAATCATACAATTAAACACTTATTAGATCTAATAAAAACTTTAATTTGATATGCAATTAATCATAATTTATATTGAGAAATAGTGAGATTATATCAGTTCAAAACACTCTCGTATCACTAGACATTATTCTTACGCCTCTTGAATTTAAATTCACATAAAACCTTGTTAAGATTTTGATTTTGATTCGAAATTAATCAGTTAACAATTAGGCAAGTTTAAGAGAATGAAAACGAATCAAGAACGAGCTTGGAAAAGCCTGGTTCAACATAGTAGTTGAACCGTCTAACGAGAAACAGAAAACTAGATCATCAAATACAATGTACATTGTGTAATGCCTTATTGACTGCCTAAAGCAACTTTGACCATCTAAGCTAAGGTTGACCTTCTGATGCAGCTTTGACCATCTAATGAGGTGATGACCGTTACCATCTAAAGCAAAGTTGACTGTCTAGTCCAGTGTTGATTGTCTAGTCCAGGGTTGATTGTTTAACCTTATTTTGACAGTCTAAAGCCCAAAACTACATATTTTCTATACACAAAACAAATTTATTAAATTCCAAATAATCACTTAGGGTATTGTTATCACCAGAACTAGATAATGAGATGATTTAATGGGACCATGGATCATCTAGCATGACTAAGCCGTCTAATGAGTGCTAGATTGTCTAATGATCTAACAATAATTGATTATTTGGAGTTTGGATCAAATACATTCATTTCTTGATCAAGATAATCAAGGTTCCACTAATGCAAACTAACGTTATAAGATACAAGTATTATTTCGATTCAACTAATTCTAGTTAAACTACAAGTATTCTTTGCACAACTACTTTTGGCTACAACAAGAAGTATTTTTTTGGACATAGTCACTTCTGGCTAAAATCACAAGTATTGTTTGTACACAAGCACTTCTGGCTAAGCACGTGTATTATTTGAAACACAGTCACTCCTGACTAAGATCGAGTATTCTTTTAAACATAAACGCTCTTGGCTAAACACTTTGTTTACACGAAGGTTGTGATCTAAACGACCACATGTTTTGCTCACTGAAAGAGAAAAATGTCCTAAGGAAGACACAAGACAATAAACACTTTTTTAGATAGTTATAAACACAAATAATGTTCTCTTTCACAAACAGAAGTCTATTGATTGCTTAACATTTCAATAACTTGTTCTTGTATTCATTGTAAGACTTTGGCCAAACCTTTCTTCTTAGCATAGATCTTCTTTATATAGAGCTAAGAAGAAAAAATTGTTGCAAATCCCTGTGGAGCCATTCTAAGGTTATATGCCTTTCATCTTCCTTGTTTATCATCTGACAATGTTCAAGCATGTGGACAAATTAAATGTTCTCCATGTAGCTTCTTTACGCAACTCCACTGATACACATCATGACTTATTAAGGCTAGGGTAGGTAGCTTCTTTTCTCTTTAGTGTAAAGCATAAGGTTTGACACAACTTGTTGACTTTTAGAAGACTATCACTATGCCTTCTTAGAAAATTTGTTTGTGTGGAGACGTTTTAAGCACATTCTTTAAGAAATCTTGATGATGATACTTTAAAGTGAGATCCTCTTGAGAGAAACGAAAAGATGAACATTCCCTACACACAAAGAATAAACATTTATATGTTTTATATGTATATTATGAAACGCTTAAAGCTTATTATTTGTTAAACAAAGTATATTTATTGTCTGTCCAAGCAAAAACTTATCAGACAAAGAGTACTAAGTAAAGTGTTTCCATCAGTTCAATTTGACAAAAAACATACCAAGAGTGTAACATCCTGGAAACTTGGGATATAAAATGTTAATGGACCAATTGAGTTCTCAACTTTTGCCACTACAAAAGATTGTGACGGTTATTTTATTATATAGTGTCATTTATAAACACCACTAAATACGCGTATGGCGGTTCCCCATACCATCATAGATCTGGACGCCACGAAATATAATATGACGTTCATGTACAAACCACTGTAGCATCCTCCATTTAACAACTTGTATAAAGCGGCGTTTGTAAGCATGAAAATAATGTTAGTTAAAATTGTCGTATTTGTTTTAACTAACAAAAGGATTTCACCACAAAACACGCTACATGTAAACGTCATTATTGACATTATAATATGATATTATTATGAAATATAATATGTTAGTTGGAATTGTTGTAATTCAAATATTAAATAAATGGAATGTATCCACCTATTTATAATCTCATAATTTAAATAAACCTATTTTTATAATTGCTAATAAAATAATTAAACAATACATAGAATTATAATAACAAATATTTATCATTGCATTTCGATACCAAAGTTCATGTTGTTCAAAACCAAATTAAAATACATGATAACTTAACATCTAAAAAATAAAAATTGTTTAGACACTGTTACAACATAACTATATTAATAGTCCTGTTTCCTCTACTTGATATGACAATTTGATTTAGAGATATAGCACCACTTCCAACATATGATCTCTAAAATCAATTAAAGATAGTTTTAAGTTTTTCATTTTCAATATTTATAAAATAAATAAAGACAAAAATACCATGTAAAGAAATGACACTTGACGGAAAATGTTCTAATACCAAGTTTAAAGAGTATATATGGGGAGCTTGAGATATCTTAACTTAAATCTCCTTTTTGGTTCAAATTCATATATATAAGGATTAGTAGCTTACAACACAAGCTTAAGGAAAGAGAAAGAAATGAACATAACTTTTGCTCAAAAGATAATATAAATTATTCTAACAAGAACATAATAAATAAAAGATAGACATCATCTCCGACAATTCATAAGAGAAAAAAATTAAAAAGGAAAAAAAAGTAATAAAAATCACTAATACAAAACTTTATAAATAAATGATAAAAAAAGGTAAATTTTGATGTTGAGTACTCACTAAAAGATAGGATGATGCATTATTTAGATTGATACTTAATAAGAACGTAAATGGGACATGTTTTAAGTTATAAACTTTTCATTGAATTGTCACATGCTTGATATAAGCGTTGTTAGTTATGAACTATAGAAGACTGACTAAAAGAAATAGATAAGGAAAGTAAATCAGAGAAACCTCATTCAAGTATCTTACTAAAATATTTTTGGAAACTTTACCAATGCCAAAACCACAATCTAAAATTCAAGAGTTTGCTAATCATCTATGTCTAAACATAAATATTAAAAGCAATTATTGTATTACATTCAACAAAAAATATTTATTAAATCTTCATACTTTTATCTTAAAAGCATGAACTATTGTTAATCAAGTTACTTGTATAATTTCATCACTCCTGGACCTGATGACAAGCAACTTGAAAATTTGAAAATCCAACGAGCTTGCAGAAATTCTCATATTGTTTCTGAGTTCTTTCTTTTCCACTTGTTGTGATAAACATAAGATTGTTAATACAGGAGAAAAGGTGAGATTGTTTAGTTGTTTCTAGTTGTTCTGGCATTATGAACTCCACAACAACCACCTTCTCATTTGGAGATAGTGTTTTGTGATAGTTGCTTAAAATTCTAAGCACTTTTCATCAACAATGCACATTTCAAACAAGTAAATCAAATTGAAAATCACTTGAATAGTATTAAATCTCCCATTGAAATGGGTTGTCTAACATTAAAAAAATTTTAGATTACATAAGGTTCCTTAACCCGATATTTAAGTTCGTATATTTTATTCCTTTCCTACTTCAAGTATGCCTTAATTGGCATCAAATAAAATTTTGCCAAATATCTTATAAACACAACAACCACCATCCCATTTAGAGATAGTGTTTTATGAGAATTGTTTAAAATTTCTAAGCACTTTTCATCAGCAATGTACATCTCAAACAAGTTAATCAAATTGAAAATCACTTGAATAGTATTAAATCTCTCATTGAAATGGACTGTGTCACATACAAAATTTTTCAGATTACATAAGGTTCCTTGACCCAATATTTAAGTTCATATATTTTTCTTCCTTTCCTAGTTCAAGTATGTCGTAACTGGCATCAAATAAAATTTTGCCATCATAATGATTTTTGATAAACACAACAACCACCTTCCCATTTGGAGACAATGCTTTGTGACAATTGCTTAAAATTTCTAAGCACTTTTCATCAAGAATGAACATCTCAAACAAGTTAATGAAATTGAAAATCACTTGAATAGTATTAAATCTCCCATTGAAATGGATTGTGTAGCAAATATTTTGTTTTAGATTACATAAGGTTCCTTAACCCGATTTAAGTTCATATATTTTATTCCTTTCCTAGTTCAAATTTGTCATAATTGGCATCAAACAAAATTTTGCCATCATAATGATATTTGATAAATAAGATATATAGGACAAAAACCAAATAAAATAAACTGTTAATTCTTTTTGGTTGGTAAAAAGTTCATGTGTCTCACTAATTTTTGGATCTCATTTCTAAAATGGTATATCTTATTTTTAAATTACTGTGATTCATGTGAATTTTATGTTGGATTAAGTGCTTACCATTAGGCTAAAAGTTATAGTCATTAGTCAAGCTACAACTCTTTCTATTTAAGAGTGTAGCTGCCCAAACGTCACGATTTGATTGTGACTTAGCCCACGTGGCCTCCATCACGGGATAATTGATGTCACTCGCAATAATCTCTCCTTATGCAATTTTTCACTGGGAATTGAACTCGTGAACTTGGCTCTAATACCAATTGTTAGATCAAGCTCTTACTACTAGGTTAAAAGTTATAGCCATTAGTCAAGGACAACTCTTTCTACTTAAGAGCGTAGCAGCCCAAGTGCTATGATTCGATTGTGACTTGACCCACTTAATCTCTGTCACGGGACAATTGATGTCACCCACAACATTTTAGTCAACACAGAGAATGTATTGGAAACATAATGTTAGTAGTTTTTCTCTTAACTAATATAATGGTTTGAGCAACATAGCACATGAATGTCAAGGTAGTAAGCATGCAACCCAAAGATGGAAAAAAAGATTACATAGTTAGAAATTTGTTATTGATGACTATTACAAAGCTTGTTTGTGCAAGTTGTTTCATAGTAACAAACAGTAAGAAGTGGTTGTAAGAAATTAAGATGAAATTACATTAGAGTATATCATGGAAATGAACCTCATCAAACTCAACTATCATTCATATTTTAAGATAAATAATGAAGAATAACATTATAACTAGTTCTTACTATTTACATAATAACCTTCCCAAACAAGAGGGTTCACAACATTGAGACTCTTGATCACTACTAGCTTCTTATTCTCATGGGCTGAAAGAGGATTTGTTGCATTTTCCTCATAAAATTTGCTTGCCCTTTCTATATATTCATCAATGAAAGTGAATGAACAAGAATGGTATGTAACTTGCTTATGTGGATAAATTTCTTAGCAAACACTTACCCAAGAAGAAATAAGCTTTTGATTAGTTAAAATTAACTATAATAAACTAAATTTTTAGAAATGATCTCATTTAACATTTCTGAAAGGATGAATTTAACTCACATGCAAGCTAGGCTTATCCTAAATCGAATTCTGTTGCAGCAGCATCCTTAAACTCATTAAGGATTTTCTCAAATGACCCAAAGCCTTTTCCAATAAGTTTTAGAAGTTCCTCTGATAGTTTTCCACCTCCACCTGGTTTCATGCACTCCTAGAAGAAGTCATGGTTCCATAGCTACAACATGCATTACAATATTAATTTCCATCAAAGCCATGGTTTTGAAACATGAATTAGACTAGATTCTGTTACAAGCATGCATGCAAGCATGTGTTGTATTGTTGAAAGCTGGAAGAATGTCACCCTTATCATATGAAGTGATATAATCTCTTCCAGTTAATTCCCATCAAGCCTATCCTAACAACTTGTTATTTTTTTTAGATTTTCCACATAAGTATTGTGATGTTTCCGTAATGAAACTCAAGTGTTTGTTGGCTCATCACAAGCTCCAAATCATTCTGAAAGATTTCATTTTCACAATATTGTTATAACCTCCTGCTCGTGGTCTTCTCTTTATTACATAATGCGTATATTTTATTTTTCATAACAATCATTTTTGTTATATTTCACTATAGTGTTCTAATGTAAAATGCATCCACAATCAGTTTCATAAAGAATAATTCTATTATAATTAATGAATCAACAACTATCCCAAAGCTTAAGTTGCTAGGTAAAGACATAATAATGGTTCTAAAAGTGCATCGCTAACAAATTCAACACAAGAAAAAGTTTCAAAACAAATACAATTGAAGTCACCAAAATAAACATACCTCACAATCAGGTTGTCCATCCCTCTGAGGGAGTTCTTTAGCACAATGACTACCTTAAACATATAATTATGTATGAGAAACTTCCCTTTATTTTCATATCATAAAACTGAGTAGCATATTGAAGATTTGCAATAGCAACTAAAAGATTACAATTATAAACTATATCCTTCGTCAAATGTTTGGCTAAACGGGTTTCTACATACATATCCAACAAAGAAATCATAAAAATAGTGTTTGTATAGGATAAATAATAACATTAAATAAAGAAGAACCATCACTGCAACAACTACAAAGAAAGAAATGGAAACTGGAAACCTAGTTTTTCTTTACATTGACATAAAGGAAACATAACAATCGGAAAATGAAGCTCTTACCTATGGTTGTTGGTGAGACTATGACGACTCACGGTCAGGGCGACGATGATAGTAAGGATTCATCATGACTATGAGGGTCACGAATACTCCCATCGATGGTGAGGGCGACAAATACTAACGACAAACAATTTTCAACGAGATAGGGTTTGAATGAAATTGACAGTTAGATTCAAAGAGAGAAATATTCAAAGCTTTAAATGTAGAGATAGGGTTCCAAGAGAACAATTTGTTGGGATTGAGGTTCAAAGAGACAAATTTTTATGATAAGGTTGGACTAGGGTTTCAATGCTGAGTGTGGAGAGAAATGAAAAAGGCTATGGGTACTTGCACATTTAAGAAAACATGGAAGGAATGAAAAATGCTCGACAAAAAAAATTGATATCCCCTTATGAAGTGGCAGTTGTAAATGTCATATTTTGAATACGAAATGTGTAGTAATTAAAATGTCGTATTATATAGCTAATTACGACATTTTTTAATAACTATCATACTAAAACTGCCACCACATACGCTATTTTTTGTAGTGTGCGTCAAAATTTTTATTGTCTACTTAAGTGCACAACTATCGTGTGGTAGAAATCGTCTTATCCTTGGAGAACTTGATAGGTATCTTCTTAGCTCATATCACTATCTTAGTAGTTTTCAAAATTGTCCAAGTAAAACAACCAAATGAAATCATTTGTCATGAAGTAAATAAGATAAGTTTTGATAGATAAAAAATTGAACCACATTAAATGCTAAAGATAAACTTAACTTATAATCATTGTCACATCAATACAATACTACAATTTGAAACTTTCTTTATACTTCAATAATATCTAACTAAACTTTAGAATCAAACTAAATTAGTATCAAATATTTGAAACTTAACCAGAAGTGTTGATTATCATGAACACTATAAACAGAGCCTTTGAGAATACATAAGACAAACTTACAAAACCTATTGTTAAGAGGCTTGAAGAAGAAAAAGAAGAATATGATAAGGTAAGGGTAAGAAGATATATGTATATAGGAGTTATTTTCATATTTTCGATGAGACATTCCTAAGTCTCATTGATTATTAAAATTTTTATTAAACGTTTTTTATCATTTATGTTTTGCACTCGTGATTTTATCTTTATTTATGAAATGTGTCTTTTGAAAATTAATTAACTATAATTAAATATACAGAAACTATCTTGCAAAAATAACATTTATGATATTAAAATATCTCTCATATTGTTATTATTGGGTTCCATATTGTTATTATTGGGTTCCATGATCATGGTGTACTTTATGAATGCATGTAATGCGGAATTTAATTCTTTGGAAATCAATTAAGTTGAAGATATATATATATATATATATACATATATATATATATATATATATATATATATATATATATATATATATATATATATATATATATATATATAATGATTAGAGGATGTGGTTGTGATTATTCAATTATCCGAACTAGTCATTACAATTTCCATTTAGATTATTTATGATATTTTCTATTGATTTTAATACTATTAATGCTACTTTGCAGAAATACTTTTTAATACATACCCTTAAAGTCTTAATGATAAATACACCTAAAAGTGTCAGTATAGTTTGTTGTTTTGGTTATTTTTGCTATTATTCAATTTTAACTCTGAAGAACATACTTAAAGTAATTCTTAAAAGATTTAATCGTAAAAATAATCAAAGAAGGCATTCTTATCCATATAAAATTTAATAAATATAATTCTAATTAGTTATCATAGTCGTTACTATATTTTCTTGTAAGTTCTTATCTTAACTTAAACCTTAGCATTAAGCTGTTAAGAAAGTATTTTTGGTACCCTTAGGATGACATCTTGCTTTCTTAAAAAGTAAATCTTGGATTCAGCTCAACTATTTTACACTGAAAAATATTCTTAACATATTAATATCTCACTTTTATGTTTCTTTTCTATGAATACATACACTCTCATCCAATTTAAAGCTATGATTGATCCTCAAGTTCATAACTCATTTACGACATACATCTCTACCTACTTTCATGGGAATGGTTCAGGCACAAATGTGGTAGAAAGTTAAGTGACTTTCCATGGAACCGCTCCGCTCATTCCACGATGCATTTCCTTCACTGTAGGGATATCCTTAATTCTTGATGAACCAGTAGTGATGACATTGGCATTTTCACCCATCATTTATCACAATCCTCTCTTTAATCTATCACTGGTGATCTCCATAATAGAGATGAAATGTAAATAGGTGTAAGTAGTAGAAATATGTAGTAGGGAAATATGAGCTCGGTAAAAAGCGGTTATTGGTGTGTTTAACTAACTTTGAAAGCATGATGAACTAGTAATCATATGTAATATCTAAGCTTAGACGAGGCATATGGAATTATTTGCTCAAACTCTGATAGTCAAATTAAGTGGTTTAAAACAACAGGTACAAAATAAATCTCTAGTATATACTCTGAAAAAGATTAGATGATGGAAAGTTCAAATAGTTTTGAGATTAACATCTATGTAGAATTATCTAAATTTTTTTTATTAGGTATCTTTCAATACATAGACCAGACGATTATTGAAATAGAACTTTATGATGGTCTCACAACACATAATATATTAAATTCGAAGGCATAATTTATCAAACAATAATTCATTTCGGATGCTATAATTTCACAAACTATAAATGTAAAATAAATTTTAAGACTTAGTAGACGAGGGCTTCTTTTATTCCGTTGCGAGCTCACTTCCTCTATTGAATTTAATGATGTTTATTTTCTATATTTCTAGTGAATTAATTAGAAAAAAAGGGACGTTACAAATAGCACTTGTATTTGCTTAGGCAACACACTTGTATATAACAATACCTAATGCTTATAAAATATGTTTTACATTTTTTTTGTTAAACACATAATAAAAAATAAATAAATAAAAGGCTCTGTTGAACTTTAATATAATAATATGATAAACAAACTATTAGTAACCTTGATATTTGTTTTTTATGTGATCATGAAAAGAGAGTCTTCACATCAAGAAAAACTTGGAAGAGATGAGACTACAAGCCAAAATGAAGAATATAAATATCATAAAAATATAGTAGAAAGTCTTCCATGTATTAAATATTGTTTAAAAATTAGCATAGGTAAACTATTGTACATCCACCTTATTTTGGATTAGGGTTAATTAAACGTAGGTTAGACTAGAAATAAGAGGTGTGCCTAATGCACCTTCTAAGATAACTTTAGTGAAGAAATTATGAAGTATTTAAATTTAAAGAAAAATATGAATCTTATCTTTGAGAGTTCTTAGCCCTTCTTAGGTTGTGGTGGCTCTCTTTCTTGCGTTCATTGGCGGTGCTACTTATCTTATCTAAGAAGAAGCTTAACTCCTCTTGTCATTCATTTTGATGATGATTTTTAGATTGTCTAAGAAAGAAGGATCGTGAGGAGATCAAAGTTCATTTGTTGCCTTGGCTATATGTGATAGTTGCACCTTATATGTTTCTTGATTTTCTCTCCTTACTTTCGAGAAAAAACCAAGTCAATCCCTTTCTTATTACACCTTTAAGCTAAAACATTCCATTCAAACAATAACCGAGATTTCCATGAACCCCACCAAATTATTTCAATAATTCAAGAAACCTTATACACCATAGCTCTATCAAAAAGTAATTGAAAACATCATTAGCAACCTTATACACCATAGCCACACTATTGACCACTTCTACTAATTCCATTGAAAAAACATCATCCAAGATTCTTCCAATATTTAAGAAAACCTTAACCAAACCATCCAACACAACTTGTCTGGCCTAGAACAAGCCTTCCATGTCAACCATTTATCCACAAACCTATCAAGAACATCCCAAAACTAACCAAACTTAATAGGTTGTTCTTCTTTCCTAATATTTGAATCTTGAATTGTGAACTTTAGTGATGATATCCTTCTTCTCCAAACCCTAATCACATCAATTTTGTTCAAACATATAAACCATTAGACTATCAAGAACTTAATACTTTGTTAATACAATTGAAGTGATTGAAGTGATTGAAGTGATTAGAGTGCACTATGAGAACATGTTTTCTAATAGTTAATTACTATACCATAATTTTAACAATAAGGTTATCTATCATGGGAGATTTGTTACTCACAAAGATAAGTTCATGAAATATAAAGGTCATATAATGCCTAAATCAATAAAGAAGCTAACTAGAGATAATGAATTTAATAAGAACTCAATATCACAATGGTTTTTGTTGCATATATTGGAAATTACCCATGCAAACCATGGTGATAAGTTTGTTGTGAACTTGAATGAACCATGTTGTTCTTATAACTTCTAGGTACTTGTAGGTATTCTATATAGGCATGCAATAAAGAGTAATACTCTCACATGACGCTACATTCATTTGACATTATGATGTGTCAAATGAAATATCATTTTAATGTGAAGTGCCAGCATGTAGGAGAGTATATGAAATCAAAAGACGAGCTCTCTCTTTTCATTTCATTCACACTTGTTCACATTCAGCTTTCCTTGCTTTCACATTAGCTTTAACCTTCACGCAATCGCAAGCCTTCTCCTTTGCTTCTACATTCATTTGACATTGTGATGTGTCAAATGAAATATCATTTTAATGTGAAGTGCCAGCATGTAGGAGTGTATATGAAATCAAAAGACGAGCTCTCTCTTTTCATTTCATTCACATTTGTTCACATTCAGTTTTCCTTGCTCGTCACAGTTTCCCTTCACATTAGTTTTAACCTTCACGCAATCGCAAGCCTTCTCCTTCGCTTCTCCTTCGCTTCTCCTTCTCCTTCTCCTTGTCCTTATCCATTATATAGTCCATAGCCACCATTGTTAACATTCGCGTACAATGACGGTGGTTCCATTTGTTTGGGTCTTTCTTTGGGTACTTCAACTTTGCTGCATTTTCGACTAAAGGTTGGTCTTTTATGCGTTTACGATAAAAACGAAGCTTCTTTTGATGGTTTCACTGAGGTTTCCCTCCCATGAAAAAGGTGTTTCTAGTGCAGTGTCCTCATCAATACTAGGCCTACGCCAGGAGCAAAACTCAGAGGTTATCCCTCCTTTCCTATGGGGACACCTGCCTTGTAATTTTGGCAACTGAAGTCACTTGGTCTGGATGAGGATCAATTCATCAAATGAACTTCTTTTCTTGTTACATTATACACAAAACAAGGCTAACTAACTTCCACCAATAAGTTCTTTATATGTAACTGTCTCAATTAATACTAGGAGTGTGCCCAGAAAACCTGAGAGGTTACCTCTCCTTTCCCACGGGGTCACCTGCCTTGAAGTTTTGGCAACTGAAGTGACTTGGTCTGAATGATGATCAATTCATCAAATGAACTTTTTTCTTGTTACATTGTACACAAAACAAGTTTGACTGAGGTGAATTGTAACAAATATTTTTTTTTATGGAACTGTCTTTATTAATACTGGGAGTGTGCTCAGAAAACATAAGAGGTTACCCTCCTTTCCCATGGGGTCACCTGTCTTGAAGTGTTGACAACTGAAGTCACTTGGTCTAAATGAGGATTAATTTATGAAATTAACTTTTTTTTTGTTACATTGTACCCAGAACAAGTCTAACTGAGGTTAATTCCAACAAATAATTTCTTTTTATGGAATTGTCTCTATTAATACTGGGAGTGTGCTCAGAAAACCTGAGAGGTTACCCCTCCTTTCCCACGGGTCACTTGCCTTGAAGTTTTGGCAACTAAAGTGACTTGGTCTGGATGAAGATCAATTCATCAAATAAACTTTTTTTCTTGTTATAGTGAACCCAAAACAAGTCTGACAAGGGTTAATACCCACAAATAATTTTATTTTATGAAACTGTCTTTATTAATACTGTGAGTATGCTCAAAAAACTTGAGAGGTTACCCCTCCTTTCCCACGACGTCATCTGCCATGAAGTTTTGACAATTGAAGTCACTTGGTTTGAATGAGGAACAATTCATCAAATGAAATTTTTTTCTTGTTACATTGTACCCAAAACAAGTTTGACTGAGGTTACTTCCCACAAATAAGTTCTTATTATTGAATAGTTACCCCTACTTGAATACCGGGACACTTGAGTTGAAGTTTTGGCTACTAAAGTCAGATGTTTGCATGAGGACCAATTTAAGAAATAAAGTTCTTCTCTTCTTAAATTATACCCACAAGAAGGATGACTCATGCTGAACTTACATAAATAAGTTTATTTTATACAACTCTCTCTATTAATATTGGTTGTATGGTCTGAAAACCTTAGAGGTTACCCCTTCTGTAACACTGGGATACCTAAGTTGAAGTTGTGGCAACTCAAGTCAGATGTCTCCACGGTGACTAATTTCAGAAGCAAAGTTCTGCTCTTCTTAAATTATACCCACAAAAGGGATTACTCAGGTTTAACTCCCAAAAATAAGTTTATTTTATACAACTGTCTCTATCAGTACTGGTTGTGTGGTAAAAAATCCTCAGAGGTCAACCCTCCTTTAATACGGGGACACCTGAGATGAAGTTTGGGCAACTCAAGTTAGATGTCTTCATGAGGACCAATTTCATAAATAAAGTTTTTCTGTTCTTAAATTATACCCAGAAGAAGGATTACTCAGGCTTAACTCACATAATTATGTTCATTTTAGACAACTGTCTATATTAATACTGCTTGTGTGGTTAGAAATCCTTAGAGGTTACCCATACATGAATACCAGGACACCTTAGTTGAAGTTTTGGCAACTCAATTCAGATGTCTGCATGAGGATAAATTTTAGAAATAAAGTTCTTCTTTTATTAAATTCAACCCAGATGAAGGATTACTTAGGCTTAATTCACAAAAATAAGTTCATTTTACACAACTTGAAAATATATTTGGCTGAGTTCAAGAGGGGGGGGGGGTGAATTGAACTTTAAAAGAATTTTGTCAATTTAAAACACTGAAAACAGTTTAGTTAATAGAAAACCTTTTCTGAATCTCAATGATAAAAGATTTAAGGTGCAGTGGTGAAATAAATCG
>Ga0209700_105900_pt1 | contig 19881 bp, 10 predicted proteins | sample SiratroredBW_FD_187528 | JGI IMG/M metagenome (GOLD analysis project Ga0209700, IMG submission 187528) | Root nodule microbial communities of legume samples collected from California, USA - Siratro red BW (SPAdes) (version 2) | ecosystem: Host-associated > Plants > Roots > Nodule | place: USA...
CATAACCATCACCAACTTGAACTTCAAACTTACTCCCACAACACACATTTCTAGATCCTAGACTCAAGTCTTCAAACTTCAAGAAATCTTCATCCATCCTTCACATGATCTAGAGCATCTTCACTTGTTTGGATTCATCAAATCACTGCAGCAGTCCACTGGTGCTAACACCCTACATATGGAGTTTTGCTTATTGAAACTCAACATGTAAAGTCATTTTGGTGTTATACTAACCTTCCTCTCCAATTTAATAGGGCATGATTGTTCCTCTGATAATCTTATTGAGTGTCCAAATGCTACACATAAAAGAAGACAAAAGGAACTCCAAACATTTCCTAAGGATTTTCTATAACATATGTAAGACGAAAGGAACTTCAAACCCTAAGTATTTACTATGTTATAATTGACTTAAATTTGCATACATAAAAGTGCTTAATTTTAAGTTAGACATGTTGATTAATGGAATAACCAATTTGTGGCAATTGTGGAATAAACAATATAACACTTTGGTGGTTGTGTGATTGTATATATGTCTTATGTAAACTTGGTTACGAGTGTGTATATTTTATGTTTGCTTAGCTCTCTATAAATTGAATAAGTTCAGTGTTGGATGCAACTGAGAAAACTATGTACTTTATGGAAAGGAAGCCATTAATGGTCATACTTGCTGGATCTGGTGGCTTCTGTACAAGGTACTAAGAAGTAGACTTTAAATCTAACTCAACCTTACAAAATTGGCTTGTAAGGTAAGGTTTTCACCCACTTATAAACTAGTGAAAGGCCTCATCTCTAGTCGAAGTGGGATCTCCAACTCACCCCCTCATGTCAAGACTCCTTAACTTGAGCGTGAAATTTATATGTAAGGGTGGTCCGATAGCGATCCGATAACGTGTGGCCCGATAGACTCAATAACCTTGCTAGGATAGGCTTTGATACCATATTGAGAAGTGGACTTTAAGCCAAAATCAAGCTTACAAAACTGGCTTGTAAGGTGAGGTTTGCACCCATTTATAAGCAATTGAAAGGCCTTGTCTCTAGTCGATGTGGGATCTCTAACACAAAGTTTGAGTTTAAATTGCCAATTAACAATTAACCTATATTGATTATGAGTTATCGCTTTAGTGCAGTCCAATCTCAAGATGTCCAATTCCAAACATAATTGGTTTCTTTTGATTTAACATTCATGTGATTTATTGTGTATTTATCATGAAGACAAGTGAGGTGGGTAATTGTGCAGGACACATCCATTAGTTTCCCTAGGTATTGGCATGTTAATGAGCTATGAAATGCATAAGTTTCTTCTATGGCATATTTTTTTTTGACACAGTTTGTCTAAAATGTTGTTAACCCTAGCTTATAATCATGAATGAGGAAATGCCAGAAAATAGAAGCATGAGGCTTGCTGAATCCTTAAATTGGTATCAAAGCCGATGGTTTGTGGCAGTAACCGACTCATATGAGTACAGTTTGATCCATTTATCGAAAGTCTTCTCGGGAGGTTTTAGGCAAGTGTATCACGTTTAAGTGTGTAAACAACGGTATAAGTGAGGATCGTTTGTGAGTTAGGTACTCGTGTTTGAAAATGCTTGTTAGGTATCCAAGTGTGAGTTTAAGTCCGACATTGAGTGAAAATAAGAAAGTTTAGCAACATATAAGAAAGAAGACCCACAAACCCAATGCCTTGAGGTTTGGGTTGAAGGTGGTGTCATTCTCTTGTATGGATCTAGCTTAATTCTCATTCTTGTTTAATCTCCCTAGTATTTCTCCCCTCAATTTTCTTAGTAGTGACCAACTTAGACGAGTACAGTTTGATCCCTGTATCAAAAGTCTTCCTGACAGAGGGTTTAGGCAAGTGTGTCCCATTTCAGTGTGTAAACAACGATACAAGTGAGAGTCTTTTGTGAGTGAGGTACTCGGATTTGAAAATGCTTCTGCTCGAGGGGGAGTGTACCAATGTAGAAGAGGGACTCTCTCACTTGAAGGGGAGATTGTTAGGTATCTAGGTGTGAGTCTAGGTCCCACATTAAGGTGGAATGAGAAAGTTGAAAAACATATAAGAAAAAAGACCCACAAACCTAATGCCTTAAGGTTTTTGGTTGAAGGTGGTGTCGTTCCTTTATGTGGATTGACGTTATTCTCTTTCTTGTTTGTCTCTCTAGTGTTTCTTCCCCTCAATTTTTCTAGCATATATATATAGAAAATTAGATGCAACAACGTCTAGTCTAGTATTCTTTTATATAGTTTTTTGAATGCAAATGGGCTTGCATCATTTCATTTTTTCTATGTTTTGTTGTAAACTTTACATGGGTCGATTAAGAATTTTGTGAGAATGGATGTTATATCTGGAAGTTGTTTGTAAAGAACTTTTATCGACTTTAACCAATCCTTTCAAAGTAATTGTTTAGAGGATGATATCTCACATTATATAACTTCTTTCCTTTCCAAGAGGACTCTTTGTTTAAGAGATTGTTTCTTTCTCAGTTGCTTTCCAACAAAGTTATTAGAAAAAAAATAATAACCTATTGATTACTCTTTAATTATTGGCTAATAAAGGAACAAGTTTTAAGTATTGTCAAGTGGAGAGTTAGATGACTTCTGATTAAAAAAATAAAGCTTTAATATTTTAGTTTTTTTAAAATTTTGTAACAATGTAATGTTCTTTTGGGGTATGAATAATATATATTTATATAGGGACTTTTAATTAAGTACCGGTATAGTTACTAAATTCTAATAAGGAATTGTTTTTTTATTTTAGAAAATAAATATAATTTATTATAAATTAAAAAAAATCATTCTTTTATTGTGTTTTAATAAAATAATAGTAAGTTCATCTGTACATATTTATCATGTTTAGAGACACGTAAATATTATTAAAAATATATACTTCGAATTATCAAAATTTTATTAAATAATTAGATTATCTAAAAAAACTTTGAACCGATTCAATAATTATAATAATATAAAATTATTATTTTTTATTATATATTAAAAACTATGAAAAGAAAGATAACTGTTAACATTTCATTAGGATTTCATAAGAGAAATGTTGGAAAACGTTAGAAAAGTATAGGATTAATTCGATATTAACTATGTTTTAAAAAACAAAAAATAACGTACTGTATGAAAATAAAGCAAAAGTTTTTATAAAAAAAAATTACTTAAATCGGTAGAAAAAATGTATATTCTTATCAAACTCATATAAATATTTTAAAAAATTATATTAATTTTTTCATTTAATGAAAAATAATTGTTTTTTTAAAAAAATCTGAATTATTAATAAATTTCAACACTAATTGAATTCTGGACTCATGTAAAAATCCATGAAGACGGACTCATTTTTATAGAATTTAACCGTCCCCATATGATCCTATTGCAACAATACCAAATCAAATCTCATATGATTTTTTATATTTAATTTTGATAACTTTTTAATAAAACAATAAGCAAATGAAATTAGAACATCCTGGTTAAAAGAGAAGGAATATTTACTTTGACATTAATTTTTTTAGAAGTATAAAAAACGAGAAAATAAAATATTCATGTTGTTTTCTTTGAAGTATCTTTATTTTAAAAAATATAAACTTATAAACTTCATAAACATAAAAAAATGAACTCGTAATGAATATAATTAAAAGAACATTGAAACCATTAAATTCATTATCCTTTCCCAATACTTAACATTGAAAAAGAATTAAAAGAGTCATTTAACGTTTAAAATATAATTAATTACATTTCAATCTTCTATTAAATATTTTTCAAAATATATTATATAATAATGGTAACTCCTTAATTATATATTAAATGCTCCAGTAATAAACACAATATTAAATTAAGAAATAAAATTTCGTTACATTTCATGATAAAAAATTTCCTTTTAATTTTAAGTATTTAGTAAAGTAAAGGTGAATAAAATATTTTACATTTTTATATATATTATATTTTTGGTAAAACTTAATTTCATAATAAAACATGTGAATGTACCGATTTAATATAATTATATAAAAATTCAATTAAAATTTATGAGATACTTAAAATTTAATTAACTATAAATGAAACATCATTGTATTTAAATATTTATAAAATTACTAAATGTAACATTAATTAAATACTAGCTTTATAAGTTCCAATACCATATTAGTTTCATATGTAATTAAGATAATTTATTAAGTAATTGTAAAATAAAAATAATTCAAAAATTTTCAACAGTTCCTTAAGGCCTATAATTAATAAAAAAATATGCTATATCTCAGGTTTTTGTCCCAAAGCTCAAAGCTTAAGATCTAAAACTTCCATGTCATTATCAATCTCTCCTTCAAGCTATCATCCACTAGTTTGTATTTGTGTAATTGAGATCGATTAAGTTCACCAACTCTCATTTGTGCTGGTAAGTTAGATTTTTCACTTTTCTCTGCCTCAACAAAATTCTTGTTTTTAAAAGGAATAACTAGATGTTGACCCTTTTTCTCATTAAATCATAAAAATCTACTCTCTACTACACTTTAATCATCACATCCTGATAAGTTTTATACATTAACCACATCTTTTCTACATATGGAGTTTAGTTTGTTGAAATTCTAATGTAAAGCCATTTTGGTGTTATACTAATATCCCTCTTCAATTTAATAGGTTCTGATTGTTGCTCTGATAATCAAAGAAGAAACCACATTGAATGAGAGTCCAAAGGCTACACTTCCTAAGAATTTTCTATAAGATATGTAAGCCGAAAGGAACTCTAAACCCTAAATATGTACTGTGTTATAATTGAGTTAAATTTGCATATGTAAAAGTGCTTAATTGTAAGTAAGATGTGTTCATTAATGGAATAGCTAATTTTATGATAAATGTGGAATGAACAAAATAACACTTTGGTGTTGGGTGATTTGTATATATGTCTTGTGTAAACTTGGTTACATGTGTGTCTATTTTATGTTTGCTTTCACTGTTTTAGCATTTTAGGAATTGAATAAATGTTGGATCCAATTGAGAAAAATATGTAATTTATGACAAAGAAGTCATTAATGGTCATGCTTGCTGAATTCTGGTTTCTGTACAAGGATTGACTTTAAAATTGCTATTTAATTAACCTATATGGATTATAACTTATCACTTTGTTGCAGTGGAATTTCAAGATATCCAATTCCAAACGTAGTTGGTCTCTTGTGATTTAACATTCTTGTGATTTATTGTGTCTTTATCTTGAAGACAAGTAGGGTGGGTAATTGGGCAAGACACATCCATTAGTTTCCTTAGATATTGGCGTGTTAATGAGGCATGAAATGCATAAGTCTCTTGTATGGCATATTTTCTTGACACAGTTTGTCTAAAATGTTGTTAACCTTAGCTTATAATCATGAGTGAGGAAATGCTAGAAAATAGAAGCATGAAGGCTTGCTGAATCCTTTACACGTTCCTATAATTTGTATATTAAATGGTCTATTGATATATATAGAAAATTAGATGCAAGAGTGTGTAGTCTAATATTCTTTTATATAGTTTTTTTTAATGCAAATGGGTTTACATCATTTTTTTTTTTTGTATGATTTGCTGTAAATTTTCCATGGGTTGATTATGAATTTTGTAAGAAAATGATGGAAATGGATATTATATCTAGAAACTGTTTACAATTGTAAGAACTTTTATCGACTTTAATCAATCCTTTTAAAATAATTATTTAGCGGATGATATCTCATATTATGTAACTTCTTTTCCTTACATAATGACTTTTTTTAAGAGATTGTTTCTTTTTCAGTTAAAGTACTGATATAGTTACTAAATTCTGATGTTTTAAGGAAATTGTTTTCATATTTTAGAAATTAAATTGAATTTATCCCTTTACTTTGTTTTAAATTAACATCATAATATATCTCGAAAAATAAATTTACTATTAGAAATGCTAAATAAAATGATAATTTATGACCTTCCAAAATATCATATTTTTTGAAAACCCAAAATTAATTTTTCCCTAAAATTTGAAATACTAATTGAATACACATCTTCCTTAAGTATTATATACTTTACTATGAAGCTTCTTTTTCTTTGTTTGTTCCTTGACATCTATCTCTATCATATTTATTTATTTTTTTATCACATTGCCATAATTATTCCCTGTTCACTATGTTAGAAAAATACATTTTCCTTGAACAACGAATATGGCTTCCATTGAGCAACACCATAATGGAGCACTAGTGGTTATGGCACAACCCATAAGCGTTGTTAAGGATCCTATTTTCCTTAACAGGCTTAAAAAGGCCTTTCAAGAACAATTAAGGGTAAGTGTCCTCCTCAAATATCTTCTAATACCACCCTATTTACAATAGTTGTATTTTTCAAAAATAAATAAGAATTTTTATTTTAACTCAATTTGTGTAATCCTTGAATTTCATACTAATTACAATTGAAATTTTATACCTGAGCACAGGATGCCAATACTAGAGCACTTCAAGATCTCCAACATGCTGAGCATCCATTCGGTGGACCTGTGAGCCCTATGGTCCTAGTACCTCAGAGAAAGGTAAAATTCTTATTTTTTTTAATTTGCAAAAATGTTTTGGATTTTCATATTTCTTCACATCAATCACATGCAGCCTCAACGAAAGAAAAGAAGAACCATTACTACTAAGCTTCTCTTTGAAGTGCCATTTTCTTTTCAAATTCCGAGATTTTGCTTGGAGGAAAACATTGATTTGGATATAGTAAGTTGGTAGCACATTTATAGTTCAATTTCAATTAATTTTTTTTCCTTTCTATGTTTGTTTTCTTGTTCCATGCAGTGGAATCTATGTTTTCTGATATAATAAATCTCTTACTGAAGAATATTTGTTGGAAATTTGCAAAAGGTACTACTGAACCGATTCAGGGAAGGAGGAAACTGGGGGAATCATGTTCCCCAATTTTCAGTTGTAGAAAGATTCCAAAACTGGTTGCTGGAGAAAAGGGAACGCAACAGAGACAATAATAATGGCATTTTAATCAAAGATGGGGTATAACTATATCTTCAAAGATTTTAGTGGTTGATTAAGTTAATGATTTAAATGTCAAACAAGATTGAAACCAAAAATATACATGTATGGTTTTTTTTATCAACAATAAAAATTGAATAAATGAAATTATCTAAGGGTGATTCAAAAACATGCATGGTATTTTTAAGTAGAAATTAATGCAAGTGTTTGTTTGTCAGATCTATGCTGAATGCAAATCTGTTATATATATTTATTCAAGAAATTAAGTTGAGATTTATATCCTAGTTTTGAAAACTAATATATACAACATTTTGTGCAGTTCTATCATCACTTGCCTTCACAGCAGACATTCCGGTCCCAGCAAGATGTGTTGAACTTTTTGATCACTGGAGATTTACCTCTGAAAGACATTAGCAAGAAAGCAAAGCGATCTGATGCTGCTGGTATAGGTATATAACCAATTACATATTCTTTTAACAATTTAAAAGTATGGATATGCAGATAACCTAACACATGCTATTACAAAGCCAATCAAAAGCCAATTAATGCTAATAAGTAAAAATGGTGCATATCCTCTTATGACCTGTTAGATACATAAGTAAATAAAATCTTGAAATTTTGAAAATTTATCAAAATTAACTTGAAGTGGGAGATGTAAAATTAGTAAAGCTATTTAGATGAAAAACTAGATAAAATAATAGTTGAAAAACACTCTTAATTTATAGCCATATAACTTTAATGGTTGAAAAAAAAAATCTATCCCTAATCAATGAATGATTTCGTGTATATATATATATATATGAATGAGTCTATCTTTTATAAGATTATCTAGAGAGAATGTTTAATCTCCTTTTTATTATAAGTTTTATTGTTATCGTACAAAAAGAGAATTAGTATATTTTAATAAAAATTATTGAATTTTTTTTCATATTTTTCATATTTTTTACTTTTATATTTTAAATATATTATGTCTTTGAACCTAACGTCATATGTTTCCTCGCAACTCAATTATATAATTTTGTATCTACTTATAGAAAAATGACACTTTTATCATTACTTATCTTTTATTATAATAATATGAAATTAGATTTTTTGATATTATATAGTAAAAATTAAGAAGAGAAAGATAATTATTAGCATTACATTTGGATTTCGTAAGAGAAACGTTAGAAAATGTTAGAAAAATATAGGATTGATTTGATAGTACCTATGTTTAAAAAAATAAAAAATATACATAGTGTATCAAAATAAAGCAAAAGTTTTTATAATAAAAATTATGTAAATAGGTAAAAAAAATGTATATTCTTATCAAACCCAAAAATATATTTAAAAAATTATATTAATTTTTTTCGTTTAATGAAAAAAATTGTTTTTTTAAAACAAATCTGAATTATTAATAATATTCTACACTAATTGAATTCTTGACTGATATATCATTATATGATTTTTCTATAATGTTTTTCTTGATAATCCAAGAAGACGGACTCATTTTTATAGAATTTAATCGTCCCCATATGATCCTATTGCAACAATACCAAATCAAATTTCATATGATTTTTATATTTAATTTTGATAACTTTTTAATAAAACAATAATCAAATCGAATTAGAACATCCTGGTTAAAAGAGAAGGAATATTTACTTTGACGATATTTTTTTATGGAAGTATAAAAAATGTGAAAATAAAATATTCATATTCTTTTCTTTGAAGTATATATCTCTATTTAAAAAATTATAAGATAAACATAAAAAAAATGACTCGTGGTATACGTGAATATAATTAAAAGAACATTAAAACTATTACATTCATTATCCTCTCCCAATACTTAAAATTGAAAAAGAATTAAAAGAGTCATCTAACGTTTAAAATATAATTAATTACTTTTCAATCTTCTATTAAATATTTTGCAAAATATATTATATAATAATGGTAACTCCATAATTATATATTAAATTTTCCCGTAAAAATACAATATTAAATTAAGAAATAAAATTTCGTTACATTTCATGTTAAAACCTTTTCTTTTTAATTTTAAGTATTTATTAAAGTAAAAGTGAAAAAACTATTTAAAATTTTTATATATTATATATTTTTTTAAAAACTACATTTCATAATAAAGCAAGTGAATACCGATTTAATGTAATTATATAAATATTAATTTATTTTTATTTTAATTTTGAAACCTGTATTTTTCACACTGTTTCAATCTTATATTTTTATTTAATTTTTTTAATGTAATTAGTAAATTTTCAATAACCAATAAATAAATGAGTGAATTACACCTCCTCTTTTGAGATATGTGAGATGCAATAATATCTCTAAACAATATAATGCTTAAAGTATTTTAAATTATATTTTCAAGTAAATATGCCTTAACATATTAAATTTACCAAGTCATCCACTGGACAAAGATTTTAAATATATAATTGAATTTATCATAATTGAACACAATTTATTAAAAAAATATATAAATATAAATTATATATGTAATGATATTATTAAAATTTGAAATTATATGTTTTTCAATAACATATTTTATAAAATTAATTAATTTATAAATTTGTATGTTTAATATACAATTTTAGTATATACTAATTAATGATTTTTTATCCAATAATAAATTTTATAATAAATTATTGTTTAAGAAGATATTTAACATACAAAATTTAATAAATATTTGAATTAATACATACCATTAATAAAGAGGGTTACTTTTATAGATACCTTTTTAGTGAACACAAATCCTCACTATTTTATTCTTTAAATATTGTAAGTATTGTTTTTAAAATTTAGTTTTGTACAAGCAATAAAATTGAGAAAGATAATTTTTTATAATTATTTTATAACAATAATAATATTTTTTTATTTTAATCATTATTATTATAATAATTTTTTTTTTTTTTTACGAAAATGTCCGCCCATTGTTATGCACACACCCATGGGCATAACATGTTTCTACCGGTAAAATAAAATAAAGATTTAATTAAGTTTTAAGTATAGTGTAAATATACATATTTTCGGTTGAGTTTGTATTTAAATTTGTGTCTATTTACTACATAACATATTTCCTACTTTTATCTAAGTATTTAATTGTTTTATTGTTTAATTTTGCTGTCAAGTAAACAAAATCTTATGATTATTATTTATATTCTTAATTTTTTTACTTATTAATCAACTTGTGTCTTGCTATCCAATCTTTTCCAATTTGATAATCAACTTGTTCATGAAATAAGATTCAACTTGCTCTTGAAGAAGGAATGAAGTAATTAATAAGTTTGAAAAAATTAAAAAGTAAAAGTGAGTTCATGAATGAATTAAAAATAAAAAAATAAAAATAATAATCACATATTTCAATAAAAAAACAAACAAACATCATAATACTTGAATAAATATAAAGTTTATTTAATAAAATAATCTTTTAATATAAATTCAATTAAAATTTATAAGATACTTAAAATTCAATTAACTAACTGAAATGTTATCAAAATTTTATAATGGTAATCAGAATTTATCTACTCTTGAATTATAATAAAGTGGATCTTTTTGAATAGGATAAGTCTTCTTGAATTATAATAAAGTGGATCTTTTTGAATAGGATAAGTCTTACGATAGTATCGAGGGTTAGAAAATATTAGACAAGGATGTGATAACTATGAACAAAAATGAACAAAGAATATGATAACATTGAAGAAGGTTTTTTTTAATGTAATTTTCTTTGTTTACAATAGCTCACTTAATATAGAATTATAGGAAACTAAATATAGAAATTATTCTAAATAAATACATTTGATATTCTCTTATATTCTACTGATATTCTTTTATACTCTCTTGATTATCTCTCTTATATTCTTACTGATATTCTCTGATATTTTGTTGATTATCTCTGATATTCTAGTGATTTGTTTCTCTAATTATAATATTCTAACACTACCCCTCACCGTGAGCAGTGGGATCACCAATGCTTAGCTTGTTGAGGACACATGTAAATGTTTTACCTATAACAGTTTTGGTGAGAATGTCTACTAATTGGTCCTTTGACCTTACAAACGGAAGCTCAATAATGCTATCCCCAATCTTCTCTTTGATGAAGTGTATGTCCACTTCAACATGCTTGGTTCTGTTATGTTGTACAGGATTCTCCGTTTTCATAGCTTCTTGTCATTCGCCCTTCTTACTAGCTTCGTGAACTGTTTTGGGAACGTCTTCAGCTATAAGGGAGGTAAGAAAAGCTCTTGCAATGTCTGTCACTCATTCTCTAGTTATCTTCATAGGATACTTGGAATTCCGGGGAACATGTTCTGGAGAATATCGGTTAGGTGGTACCACTCTGTTTCTTCTTGGCGGAAGTGTGAAAGGCTCTGGTTCTGGTACTTGTCATTATTAGTGACTTTATTCATAACAAAAGACAACTCAGTAGAGTGAATATCACTTACCTCTTATTGAACATTCTCAGAAGGATCCTCATTGGTTGTGTTGGTCCCTTCTATGTTGACAGAGACATGCTCGTTGACTTCATCTACTTGCTCTTTTGAAACAGTTTCATGGAAATTAAGGCTACCTAACCAACTTGGTGGTTCACTAGTTTTCTCCCCATGAACATCAAGTTGGCTACTAAAGAAATATTCTGATTCTAAAAAATCACAATCCATAGTCACATATACACGGTGAGTGATTGGGTTGTAACATTGATACCCTTTTGATGTGTTGCATATCGAACGAAGACACATTTCTCAGCACATGGATCAAATTTGGTTCTGTTAGCTTTGGGAATATGAACAAACATAGAGTACCCAAAAACTCGTGGTGGTAACATTTGGACAGGAGGGATATTAGTCTGAGTAGCTAGGATATGTAGGGGTGTTTTGTGGTTAAGGATCTGGGAGGGTAGCATGTTCAAAAGATAGGCCGAGGTATAACTTCAAGCCAAAAACATGTTGGAACCTGTGCATCAAAAATCATGGCCCGAGTAATCTCTAGTAGCTTACAATTTTTTCATTCTACTACACCATTCTGTTGGGGTGTGTTTGGATAGGAAGTTTGATGAATTAAGTCATTTTTTTCTAAAAAAACTCTTGCATTCATTTATTAACAAATTATCCACCATTATCTGATCTAAATACTTGGATTTTCTTGTCAAACTGAGTGTGAATCATTTGATAGAATGCATAGAACTTATCGAGTACTTCAGATTTGTGTTTTAGAAAATATACCCATGTCATGTGAGAGAAATCATCCACAAATAACACAAACTACTGAAATTTATTATTATGGAAATTAGGAGTTGGGCCCCACAAATCAGAGTATACTAATGAAAAAGCAGAATTGACTCTATTATTGTTAGAAAAAAAATAACTTTATTATTCTTTGCCTGTATACAAGTTTCACATTTGATGGACATAGTGTTACTAGTAAACAAACTGGGAAATAAAATCTTAAGGTACCCAAAAGAAGGATGTTCCAAACGTCTATGTCATAACCAAAATTGTCTTGTAACCGTTCCGTGAGCAAGCATGACATGTCCCTTGTGAGCAACCTCATCAACGTAGTAAAGACCTCCATGTTCAGTACCACGCCCAAGGATCTCCTTCGTAAGAATATCTTGTAAAAGGCAAAAAGTAAGAAACATGAGAACCACACAATTCATCTCCTTTGTAACTTGGCTTACAAAAAGTAATTTTGATGATAGTGCACGAGCATAGAGACAATTTTTTAATTTTAATCTTTTTGAAAAAAGAATTGAGCCCCCTCCTTGGACCGTAACTAATTCTCCACTAGCTATTTCAATATAGGTTTTAACAGGTATGGAGAGACTGTTAAAATCATGAGGGTCATGGGTCATGGTGCCAGTTGCCCCACAATCAAAAATCCACTAATCAGATTTTCCTAGGCTGGTATCCTCCTCCCTTTTTTTACCTCCGTGAGTGACTGCGGCTCTTCCATTAACGACTTGTGATTTTGCTTTTTCCTCTCTTCCAGTGTCACCACTGCTGCTACTGGTGGTTTACTTGATGCCCATGGCAGTGGCAGCCTTCCGATTTTTTGGTTTAGAATCTTCCCACCATTTGGGATAACCCACAATTTTTAAGCAAGTCTCCTTGGTACGTTTCTTCATTCAGCAATAAGTATAATAGAGGTGGCTTATGTCTTCCTTGTCTCGTTGTGATGGACATCGTCCGACGGTTTTTGAGCGACTTCATCCCTGTCCCTGTCTCGGTGGTCTATTTCTTGCGGTTAAGCCGATTCCGACCTCCCCAAATTATGTGTTCCCTTCACTACTGGTGGTAGGCTTTAGAATTTGGAGTCCGGTTGCCTCCCTTCAGACAACAGCATAGGCGGACTCTACTGAAGGGGTCTTCTCTTGCATCAAATGATCTCTTCTGATGACTTCAAATTTTTCATCTATCCCTGTTAGGAACTGATATAGTCTCTCTTCTTGTTTAATTTTGTTGAAAGTTGTAATATCATTTGAGCATTTCATAAGGTTTGGTTGCTTTCTGTCAATCGCCATCTATATAGCTTGTAGTTTGTTCCAAAAATCCTCTAGGGTATCCTGTCCCTGTTTTTGTGTGTTTGCTTTTCGGCGTAAATCATAGATTTGCACCGGGTCTGTGCCGCTTCCATAGGTAGTAGCTAATCCCTCCTATAAAGCTTTGGCGGTTGGAAACTGGGAAACATTATTTATCAAACTAGTCTCAATATTCTGAATTATCCAGGTGAAGACAATTTGGTCTGCATGTTCCAATTTTTCATATGTTGGTTCTATCTCTTCTGGTGCCGAAGATATACCTGTTAGATGACTCTTCTTTCCTCTGCCACTGATAGTTTTCTTCAAGAGTGTGGCCCATAATGGATAATTGTCTCCATTTAATTTGAAACCAATTGACAAATTGTCTGGATTGGCTTGTGTTTGTTGAATCCCTAGACCATTACAAAGCATATTTGTAATTTGCAAAGTTAGCTCATCAGTAATGGTTGAAGAATTATTCTGGTTTTGATTCATGATGTTGCTAATTTCATCATCTGAAAATGACATTTTTGGTTTTTTGTGTTTTTTGGCTGCGAGGAGTAATGGAACAATGATGTTGGTTTTTGAGTTCCCATGATCTAACATCGCTCTGATACCATCTTACGATGGTATCGAGGGTTAGAAAGGGTTAGACAAGGATATGATAACTATGAACAAAGAATATGATAACATGGAAGAAGGTTTTTCTTGAATGTACTTTTCTTTGTTTACAATAGCTCACTTAATATAGAATTTTAGAAAACTAAATATAGAAATTATTATAAATAAATACATTTGATATTCTCTTATATTCTTTGATACTCCCTTGATTATCTCTCTGATATTCTTACTGATATTCTTTGATATTCCCTTGATTATCTCTGATATTCTACTGATTTGTTTCTCTAATTATAATATTCTAACAATAAGGTTGTACCTTTGATTAAAAAAGTAAAATTTACATGCATCGTACAAAACATAATTCTAATAATGTCCATACAGAATGTAGATATGAATCAAAGTTGGATTAATTCACAATGTATAAGTGATGCTTATGAGAGAGGGGTGAACGAATTTATATAGGTTATACAGTGTAATACTGATAATGGTCACAATGAAGTAAGAATGAGATGTCCTTGTATAAATTATTTGAATGAGACGACATTGCATGTTTCTGAAACTAGAGAACATCTTTTGTACGATGAATTTTTGAGAAATTATAGAACAAAGATGTGGCATGGTGAGTTACACTTGCCAAGTGTGTGCCAAACTAATGAGTTTGTTAACACAACAATGGACGATAGATTGAAGGACATGATTCATGATGTTGGTGCAAGGTCCTTTCTTGAAGCACTTATGTATGGAAATATATCAACTAATACAGAGACTCCGTCATATCCTGGTTCAACTAACTTCACCCGATTATCGACAGTGTTAAAGTTGATGAATTTGAAGGCAATGAATGGATAGACCGATAAAAGTTTCACAAAATTGTTTCAGATGTTGAATGAATTGAAATTATAAGACAAAGAAGATACTTTGTCCAATGAATATGAAATATAAAAAGATACATTAATGTCCTAATTATTGTATTTTATATAGAAAACAATTTGAGGAGTTAAGAAGATGTCTCAAGTATAGATTGTCAAGTTATAAGGTTAAAGATGAACAACAAGAAAATAATGATGAGGTCACAAATGATAGTCCACTTACAAAAGAAGAACATTGATAAAGAATTTAGTAAATTTGGAAATGAATCAAGGAATTTAAGGCTTTGACTGGCTACTAATGGAATGAATCCTTTTGAAATTTTAAGTAGCAATTATAGTTGATGGCCTGTTTTGCTAGTGATTTATAACTTACCTTCAGATTTGTTATGAAGCATAAATACATGATGATATTTATGATGATCTCTGGTCCAACACAACTAAGAAATGACATAGATGTAAAAATAGTGTTTGATGAGTTTGAGAATGAATCTTTTCATACGCGTGCATGTTAAAGACAAAAATCCAAAGCAATAAGAGAAATGGGTGTTGATGGAGCATAACTAAACTTCCATGGCATAGTTTAAACAAGAAATCAATAATGATCCATCAACACCACAAACATTAACATGGCTTGCAAATGGACTAAAGTTTGATGTTTTATGTTGTGTGTTTTATATAAAGTCTAAAGATGATAAAAGTTCAGTGTAAATTAGTGAAGTCTCTTTAGATGTAGATTCCATGTAGTTTTCTACTTTAAAAGATCAAACTCTTATTATGGGATTAATGCCTTATTGTGGTGTGATAGAAGAGATTTAATAGGTTAGTTATACTAAGTTCTTTGTACCTATTTTCAAATTTAGATGGTTGACAATAAGACTGGTGTTAAAATTGACGAATCAGAAATGTTCTTTGTTGACTTTCAAAAGATAGGATATCAATACAAATCATTTATCATTGCATATCATGACTATAAAAAAGTCACACAAAAAAACAACTACCATCGTCCCCTTAGAGCAGTTAATAAAAAAAAATAGTGCATAATTCAATAGAAATCAAATCTAGATATTGTATATATGATCAAAGACGTTGAAAAAAAAACTCAATTACTATATCCAATTCTGTAACATAAATAATCATGGGACAACATAGAATTTTATCTAAACCAAATATTTACAATGAATAACCCCTAATGAATTGGTTCATAACTTAAAAAATAATACTTATATCGACTACATATATACATTTGACTAATTGTTTATCTGTTTAATTTTATTTTTATATTGATCTAACTTTGTATATTACCTTTACAAGTATTAATGTCAAATTCCAATTCCTTCTCAATTAATCATTTAAATGTTTTCATATCCATTCTACTTTACTTCTTTACAAATTTGATATGATAAAATTATTAATATAAATAAATCAAATCCTATGGTAACATATTTTTCCAACCCAATTATTATATAAATATCAACTTTATTTACATTCGTAAACCTCACTATTATAAGCATACAATAATACTACATCAAAAATTTGTTTATATACATTTTAATCTTCTTTCTATCACATTTCTAAAATATTTTTCTAATTAATCAATATTTCTATTTATAAATTGATTATACACAACTCAAAAACTATAAAAAAAATTTCCTATCACCGTTTTTACCAATTTTTTTTCTTTACTTATTTACATATATTTTTTTAATTATATTTCCTTAAAATATGTGCACTTTAAATTCATTATTCATTTATTTCTCTAAACTTATATGTTACATACCCTTATTTTTAAAATTAATATATTTTTCACTACTCAATAAATTTAATTTATCATATACATTTTATTATTTTCTTACAATATTTTATTTTTCCACAAAAATTTCTCTTGTTTAAAAGTTTATCTATTTTTTAAATACAAATATTTTTAAATATTTCTTTATCTATTTTTTTACTTCTCTAAATAATTAAATCCTGTATACTTTCTAAATATAATTAATTATTATTATTATTATTATTATTATTAAAATTAATTTTACTATTTCCTCCAAACAATTGTTTCAAATAATTTTTTCTCCAAAATTTTTCCTTTCATATTATTTATTAAATCAAAACGTAAAAAAAAATAAAAACCAGCTCATAATAACTCAATTATCCGGAAACTAAATTCTGAATGGTTTTTCAGTACCAGATCAACTCATCCAAGAGCAGAATTCCAACCAAAATCAAAAACCGTGTGCCTAAGTATAGTTCATAGTGTGGCAAGTGGGAAATGAAATAAGAATCCATGCTGTGTCAGAAAAAAAATTCCATAAACGCAGTACGAGCACACTAAACCCCATGTACGAAAACACAGAAACAGTAGGAAAGTGTTGGCTCTATACACATCAACGTGTTCATTTATGAACCAAAACTTTTTGGCCCCATCATTGCATCAACTTAAGGCAATCCTTTATATCTTCTACCAAAGAGAGACACCATCCCTGCAAACAAACTCAACTACCCCTTTTGCTGCTTTGAAATTCCTTTCTCAAAATAATAAAGATCAGACACCTAACACAGTAGAGATCATGTCTCTTCCAAGACCACTACAAACTAAGCCAAACACCAACAAGACTCCTTTTTCACAGTTGAAGATCAAAGAAGGAGAAACACCCTCCTCTTCCACACCTCCCTCTTCTTCATACATCTCTTTCCCTACTAGTAAGAGAGGCCAAATCGGTAGGTGAGAGGTTAATTTGGTTATGTAATTGGACTTAAATCTTATAGTTTAGGTAGGTTTAGTGATATTAAATTGAGTTTAAAGCTCACTTAATATGGTATTGAAATGTATCTTAATAATATTTATATGATCTATAAGTATTTATTCTGATTTAAAAGAAAATGTACTTTATGATCCTGAATCTTAGAATTTTACTACAATAATCTACGTGAAACTTCAACTCTAGGAACAATAATGAAAGTAATATCATAAAGCTGTATTTATGTTTTTCCCTGTTAAAAGTTAGAGGCATAAGATCAAAAGGGTACCTCTTAATGCTTTTGTTCTCTAATATTGCAGAAGATAGCGATGAAGATGTGTTCACGGTTCCAGATGTGGAAGCTGCACCAAGTGGTGATTCTGCAGTGAAAAATCCATGTAGCAGTAAGGTTAATGAAAGTAACTTGACAGATCCACATAAACATTATTCTGGTTTCTCTGGAAAACGTCGCCAGGGAAAAAACCCTCTGGACAAAGAGCATAGACGCCACAAGAGGTACGTACACAAATACATTTATCTGCAACTGCAAAACAATGCCAAACCTAGGTACGTACTTCATATTTTAGCAGCACAATATATAAAAATGGCTAAAAAAAGTAGTGCAGGTTAATTTTAAACTTGGCTTAATTACTTCTCATTCTATTATTTACTTATTTATTTTGTCCAATTTAGTCTGCTTTTAATCAAATTTTCAATTTAAAAAATAAAACAATGTGACTTTTATAAGTTTATTCAAGTTCTTTAATTTTAAAAATACTATAATATGATCATTTTGCTTGTTTCAATTAAGATACTTAATTTTATAACTTCTTATTATATATTGGTTAGAAATTTTGTATGCGTAATTAAAACTGTCAAAAATATTGTTAACAATTTTGTTGCTAATTGCATATCAAGTTGTATCATTGTTGCATTTTTAAAAGTCAAAGAAGTTGATTGAACATTTTATTAATAATGAGATTAAATAAAATGAAATAGATGAATAATATAACTAAAAAATAATTAAGCCTAAACTTAAAGAATGGTTTTTATAAATGTTCAATTGATTAAATATAAAAATAAGAGAAAGAAAAAATGTTCATGGAAATACAATATATCAACCTTTCATTAAAGTATAAACTAAAATGTGTCTTTGACTGGTAGTTTTGAATAAACATAACCTAAAAATGATTAGTTGACGTTGTGAAGGTATACAGTAAAAATTATTTTATTTATATATTAATATAAAATTGCATAATTTTTCAGCTATTGTTTTAATATTATATATGATTTTTCATTATTGTTTTAATATTATAATGATTTTTCATTTATTATTTTATTATAAACACAAGATAAAACTATTATTGTGCTACCTTCTCTATTAGTAAAGAAAAATAAATAAATATAATGCATATTACCGACAAAAAAACATTCATCTCGCAGAATTTGTTTATATTATTATTTCTAGCATATAAAACAAGATTACTCTTGTGTAACGCAACTAATTAAAATAAAAGATTAATTATAAGACAAAATCGAATACAACTTTCAATACATCTTGTAAAATTTTTGCAATGTTCATCATATTAATATAACATTATTTGGATATGACATTTAATTTCAAACTTTTCTTTAATTAAAGATGGTTTCTTTACAACTTTGTACCTCGTTCTCTATTGCAATATTTTTGGATCCAATCCTTATTCTGCATAACTAACCTTAAGAAGTTAGATTTGATACTATCTAAAAAAAAGATTAATTCTAAAAGGGTTTGAATAAAGATTTCAAATTATTTGAATTTTTTTTTAAAATGAATTTTCTATTAAATGTTAAAAATGGGAAGTCTAAAGGTTTGAAAATAGTTTACTATATTTTTGCAACACATCTATAAGAACAATCAAGAAATTGTGCACAAACAATTTTTGTTTTTATATTAATTCACTCCAATTGGGTTACTTCCGATTCTTTTTTAAAAATTGTAAATAATTTTATATTACTACTACTTTTGGCTCATAAAGTCGTTTTTAAACATGACCACATTATGTTACTTTTGACCTTTTGAGTTCATAATGTCATTCTAGGCAATACAATAAAGTTTGTTTAAAAGGTTTATAAGGAAACTTTCACAAATATATATATATATATATATATATATATATATATATATATATATATATATATATATATATATT
>Ga0209700_105901_pt1 | contig 19881 bp, 10 predicted proteins | sample SiratroredBW_FD_187528 | JGI IMG/M metagenome (GOLD analysis project Ga0209700, IMG submission 187528) | Root nodule microbial communities of legume samples collected from California, USA - Siratro red BW (SPAdes) (version 2) | ecosystem: Host-associated > Plants > Roots > Nodule | place: USA...
TTTCTAGATCCCTAGATTTTGAGATTAGCATCTTTATCGGGTGGAGGAATTGTTGTAGAGATCTTCATCAGGTAAGGGAAGCTAGTAACTTGTTTTATACTAATTAGTTACTTTCAAATATAACTTCAGGATAAAGTACTTGAATATGTGATTGTCAGTGCTCAAGTCTTTCTTGCAGGTCTGACTGGTCCTTGAGCACTGAATATATTTGATTATTTATCTTGATTTGATGTGATTTAACCTGATTTGAGTAATGATGTTCGAAAGTAATATGTGAGAACTTTTGATTGTTGTTTACTAGATTGAATATGACTTGTGATAAGACTTTGATATATGTTTTTTGTACATGATTAACTGAGGAATCGTATCTGGTATTTTATAATTATATAAAGTGGTGAAGTTTTATTGAGATTGTTGAGATTGAAATGGAAATTGAATGAATAGATGAATGAAAATTGATGATGTATGATATGAATTGTATGTGATGTGTAGGTATAGTGTTTTCAGGAAAGAAAACATCTGTGCTGAGAAATAGGATGTGCATTGTCTAAGGATATGGTTTAACGATTGATATCCTGACTCTACTAGTAATAGGAATCAAATAGATGAATATTACTAGGTGGTGAGAGTTGAAGGAGGTCCATATGACTGAAACTGCAACATGAAAAAGGGTTGGTCAGGACAGTCATATGGATTAACCCTGTCATATGAGATTAATGGTGATGAGATGAGACACACAAATTGGGGTAGTATGACAGGTGTAGATCTCGAGATCTATTCAATGCACGAGTCTTCTGGAAGTAGATCGAGTTTGTCTATATTATATGATGTCTTGAGTTAAATGATAGATGTTGTTAATTGATTGTTATGTGTTAAATGATGTATACTTGTGATTATTTGAGATTAATTGAGATATTTTGAATTACTAGCTTACCCTTTCTTGTTTCTGGTGTGTATTTGTTTCTACTGCGATGATCGTGTTATACACAGGAGCCATGGGAGCAGGTAATATTGCATATGGTACTGTGGAAGGTGCTCTTGAATGAGCCAGTTGCAGCCTTAAAAGTTTTTTGAAAAACAAAAATCTTATTTTGTTTATATGTATATATAATATATGTGTAAATGTAATTAGTTATGTTTTAATTTCCTATGAAGAAGGAAATCTTTTGAAATACAATATTAGTGAATGGTCGATATAAATATCTTTATTATGCATTATGTTTTAACTACTGTTTTGGATAGATCAGATGTTATAGATAATTTTTTTTTGGGTGTTACATAAATAATGACCAATTTTGGATTATTAAATATCATTTTTTCTACTGAATAAGTATTATTGAATTGATCGTATTAAGTGAAGAGATTAATTGAGGTTTTAATTTCTATTAATACATTGAGTGATATACACAAAAATATAAATTAATGAAGACAATAGATTTCTTGACATCCATTAGAGGTAAATAATCACTTATACTTATACTTGATAAGATAATTAACGAATTACTTTGGTTATAAGTAATTTTAACGGAGATCTATATCATAATGGATATATGGCCAAAACTATTATATTATATAACTCATTATTATCAGAGCCTGACTTTAAAACCAATCATCTGCAAAGAATTTATCAAAATAACTGTTACTGATAAAATGAATATTCTTTGGTAGTCATGATGTGTAATGTTAATTATATTAAATTTGTTTCTTATATAATTAATTCATCCCTTTATTTTATCTGTATTTTTATCATCTGCACTATGATTATATTTTAATATGGGAACACATGATTCTATTAGAGCTAGAGAACGCTTGTAAGTTTACATTACGTTTTATTTTTTATATAGTTGGTTGCGTAATGTAAATATTATAAGAAAAAAAGTTATTTAGAGACTAGTTTTTACCTTTCAAATGAAATAGTTGTTAATTATAAATACAATAGTCACAAAGTTAAATTTTAATTACTAAATAACTATAAAATAAAATATAAGTGATGATTAAATTTAATCACGAGTTAAGTCAAACTAATTGATATTTAATATTAGTTAAATGATTGTTAATTGGTAATTAATGTAAGATATTAATTATCTTAACTTAATTAGTCATTAAATTTTTAATCAACACTTCTATTTTGTACTTATTTAGCAATCAAAATTTAACTTCCTTGGTGATTATTTTAGTCACAAATAACAATAATTTTATTTGATAGCTAAAAATTAGTCTCTAAATAACTTTTTTTTATAGTAAAATATATATTAAATATGAGATTAAGATAATAATACGTAGTTTGCCTATTTTATATACCAAAAACTGAATGCTACATTGTTTGAGTTTCTTTTAGAAAAATTTTGCAATAAATTTTATAGAATGTAATAAAATATTGATGTGATTTTCTATTTAACCATTTTTATTTATATATTGAAAGAAATGCATGTATATAATATAATTAATATTACGTGAAAACTAAGAGTATCAATAATAAAATTATAATTAATATTGTTTTATCACACTTAAAAAAGGAAAAAAAGATAAAATACTAAATAAGCTTCATTGTATTAATAAAAGGAAATAACAAATACACACTTTATTAAGTTGTATTACAATAAAGAGACTTTCTAAAGTCTAATAGGAGAGTGTGTGCTAGATGCTAAGGAATATGGCGTTCATATCCTTTTGAGTTTAATGCTTTTAAAGAAAAGTTTTGAACCATTTTGCAGATTGTTTAGCATATCGCTTCAACCCATCTTTGTAATTCACAAAGTTTAGTCCAAAACGTACAGTATAACCATCTTTCTATTCAAAATTGTCCAACAATGACCATGCAAAATATCCCTTTACATTTACACCGTCCCTAGCAAAGCCAGTAAAATAAATTTAAATTAGATTTAAAAAACAAATAAATATTTATATGTGGAAAATAATATCTTACCTTATTGCTGAGAGTAGATAACAAAGATGACGGTGCTAATAGTCAATTCTATAAATATTTTGAAGCATTTCTGTAACAGATAGTGTTGGATTATTGTGATCACCCATTCCTACAAATAAAGGTATCATATGTTTGAAGAAAAGTTACGTATAAAGGTATAAAATTATATGAAAAATTATATATTTTTAATAATTTTGGTTTAATATTTACTTGAAATATATTTTAAAGATAATAAAAATGAATTTTGGTATGTTTACCATTTTATGTTATGTAAATCAAAGGATTCTTGTACTTTGTTTTGGTATACAGCAAGAGTTGTCTAAATCCTTTAGGATAGATATATAACCAATCTGCTCCATACTGCATGTACAATTACAACTTTTAAGGTATAGAAAAATCAATAAAGTAATAAAGATATGTATCTACAATTTGACATGACCAAATACATACCTGTGGACCTATAGCAACCCCGTTGCTAGCAGCTGGTCAATGGATACAAAAGCAAAATGTGAGTCTTTCAAATTCAACATTTATAACTTAAATAATTAAAGAATTGATAGATGAAAGATTTCCTCACTTAATTGTTGGACATTAGCGTCAGTAGTATAACTTGGTTTGTTGGTTTTGGATACATTGGCAGCATAGTAAGTGGTGTAATAGTTCAGTCCAAGAAAATCCATTGAACCAGCAACAAGTTTTGATTCTTGAGCAGAGAACTTCGGCAATCGTTTACCAACTAGGGAACGCAAGCTCTCTGGATACTTTCCTGATGTCAATGGTTCCATGTACCTATAATTATTGTTACATATCAAAATATCAAATTTGAGAATGGTTGAAAACAAAAGACATAAAAACAATTGCATACATTCTCTTCTATAATGTGTGTTCTAATGTTGTAGAGTTAAGCACTTACCATCCAAACATAAAGTCAAGTGCTCGTTCGGAAGCATCTTTATCTGCTTGGCTATTTGAATATGGTTCAAACCAATGGGAAATATGTGCTATGCCAATGACTCCATTTTGAGAATTCTGCATAAAGTGTTTTGAATGTTAAATAAGTAAAAGAATTATAGTGAGGGTACTTGAACCCTCACAGCAGTGTGGAAATCTAATAAAATATGAAGATTTAAAAGTTCTGATTAAGGCTAAAAAAGACCTTAAACTTTTTCCTATACACATCTACAGCGGCTGCATGAGCAAGTAGTTGATAATGTGAAGCTATATAAGGTTCTGTTCCTGAGTCACCACCAAGACAATTTAAATTTTGCCATTTAGAGCATCGACCAGGTGTAAAAATCCCATTTGCATAACCGTTGTTACTATAGGACCATGGCTCATTTAGAGTAATCCAATGTTTCACCCTGTCTCCAAAGTATTTAAAACAAACTTCTGCGTAGTCTCGAAAATCACCTCTGAAAATCAAGAATACAACAAAATCATCACTTTAAATTGATGTAAAATTTAGTATATTAAAAAAACAAATATCTCCCTTAATGCATCTAAACAAACTTCTTACATATCATTCAAAGAGTCTTTGTACATAGGAAGTTGAATTATTTAAAAAATTGTTTTGTAAATAACAAATCTTCCTTGACCATATTTTAAAATTCCACATAAATATATAAAACATTGTGCATGAAACTCTCTTAGTATTCTTACGTTTATTTGGTTGATTTCCTATAAAATTGAATCAATATTTATTTGTTTTACATTAAAAGAATTTAGTAAAAATAATATGAGTTTAAATAATACCCCATTTCTTCTAAGTACACGTGTTTATCTAATTTTGTTTTGTTATGTCATTTTAACAAAATAAACAAAAGTATCAATGCGAACTTGAGAAAATATCTAATTTAGTTGGGCAATTTCACATGTTTATCTAATTTAGTTGTTTCATGTCATGTCATCTTAAAAAATTAATAACTATGTATAACATATTTTTGTAATTATGTTACTTCTGATTTTGAATAGAAAATAAATTTGGTATCTTACACAACGCGAGGACTTAAGAAACCTCTGTATTCTTCTTCCAAAGCTTGGGGAAGATCCCAGTGAAAAAGTGTCACATATGGTTGTAGACCTGCAACGTTAATATTTCACACATAACCATTGTCACTTACTATAAAATGTAAACATTAATTAAGAAAAAACAAGAGTAAAGCAAGAATGTTGACCGTTGGCTAGCAAATTATTGATGAGGTTGTTGTAATATTTGATTCCTTCTTGGTTTACACCTCCACTGAGCTTTCCGTCTATATATGAATAATTTTTAAAAAAGACAGACCTCATTAACATGAAAGATGCAACTACGATAATCACAAAAACAATAATTGTTCATCGAGTTTTAGCTCACTTGGTAGGATTCTAGACCATGAGATGGAGAACCTGTATGCATCCAGATTCATATCCTTCATTATCTTAATATCTTCCTGTTATATAAATCGAAAACAACAGCAAAAAGATAATTAATTACATTGATGGAGAGAGATAATTGCTTTCTTGATTGATCCTATGTTGTCGTACTAAGAATATGGAGTTTACCTTGTAACGATGATATTGGTCAACTGCTACATCTCCATTACTTCCATCCCTTATCCTCTCTGCAAGTTATTACACATTTATAATCAGACTATTGTGAACTGTTTTTAAGTTTGAAAAGTATAACATAATTTATGTGATATTATGAGAGATTGAAGCACAGGAAAGAAAACCTGGATGTTTGTGGGTGAATGCATCCCATACACTTGGTTTTCTTCCACCTTCGTTTGCAGCACCTTCGTACTATAGGTAGATGAGATGAAGAAAGATAACAAAAAGACGTGAAGTTAGAGTGAAAAGTGAAGGGTTTTGCGATGATAATAAGAAAGACATTAACCTGGTAAGCCGCGGATGCAGTACCGAAAACGAAGCCTGTGGGAAAACTGCTTCGATTCAGAGAAAGAGCTTCGACAGCAGATGACTGCTGCTGCGCAAAACTGATGGATGGGAATGTGGTAAAGAGAGCGAAGAACAGAAAGAGAAGAAAGCCTTTACGTGCCATCTTCACTGATGAATACTGTTTCTGCTTAATGCATAACGTTACGTCTAAACCTCCCCTTTTATAGTGCTCAAAAACTTTACTTCCTATTATAAATATCTCACTATATTTGGTGATTTGTTGTGGTGATTGATGAGTTTGAAGGATAATAATTTTGAATACTTTAGAGAGTTGTCTTCCAAATTTAACACTCTTGTATTATATATGTCTATCTTGAAGAGCTGTATTAGTTGAGTTAGATGAAAAAAAAGTCATTTGTTGTTCGTTTCAGATTTGAATTCGGATAATATATTTTATTTTATATATACTCTGTATAAGGGTTGAAACACCCCTAAAATGCTTCAATTTATTTTATTTTTAGCAGTTAAAAAAAAAAAAAATCTCATTATCATAAAAAGGACAAAAAGAAAAGAGTCCAATAAAAATATATTAGTTTTAACATAAAAAAAGTGAATGAAAAATAAAGATAAATAAATCAAATTTTGAGAAATAATTCGATTGATATGATAAAATAAAATAAAATTATAAATTTACATATTTCTAAAATTATTAAAATATCTATATTAAAATTGAATTATCATTAACTTAAGAAATATTTAAATAAGTATAACTCCTTTCAAATTAAAATTTTGTCTCGTTGTAAATTGGGTGTTCACATATTCGATTATTTGATACATACTAGTATTTGCCATTTCTTCAAATAAAATAATACAAAATAATTTTTACAAATATAAATTTGAGTTTAAATAGATTTTAAATGAAAATAAAGGATATTATTTTAAAATCTTAATAAAAGTTATATTTTATAATAAAAAAATAATTTCACATAATACCAAAATTTAATTATTTTTTATTTATTATTTAATATTTTCGTTTAGTTATTTATTTATTATAATATAAGAATATATATGTTGTATTATATGACTTTTAATTAAATTATTTATAATTTTGACTTCGACATAGGATTCTGGTAAAATTCACGCTTTAATTAATATATTATATATTTTTAAATAAAAAATATTTTTTTATTTTTATAACTCAATATGTTATTTAAGCGTGAAAACTTCAAATACTATTTTTTAAACTTATAATTTTTTACACGGCCCAAAAGCCATGGAAACACGTTTCTTTCCGAAATTACTTACAAGAAATTACTTACAAATTTCCATATAGTTTTTTAAAATTACTCAAGTTCATAAATTTTGAAAATAATTTCATCATTTTAGTGATAAAATCGAAATAGGAGACATTTGATTCTGAACAAGAGAAAAGACGTTTTTGATATAATTACTACCTCTTTCTTTTTTTTTCTTTTTTTTTAACAGCCAACAATAAATAAATAAATATAGTATTAATAATATTGTTTGAAAAATGATAATTTTATCATTTTTTAAATTGATATAGTATATGAAAAATGAGTGAACATGGTAAGATGAATCCAATCACATGGGATAGGATAGGATAGATTATGTTTGAACTATCATGATACATTTGCCATTTTAAACGTGTCACTTCACTTAAAATTTAAATAAATTATTTTTTAAAATATTATAAAAAAATATGTAAGAAAAATCACATTAAAAATTGTTTTAAATTAATTCAAAGATTGCGAAGAACAAAGGAACTTGTTTGGAGAAGAAGTGGCCAAAGCAACCGTGGCCACTTCTCTTGACTCTGTAATAATCTTCCTCACTGGGACCTCAACCAAAGTAGGAAATAAACAAAATCTTATTTTAGATTTTCTTTTGAATTAAGTGAAAACAACTTATAAACATAACATTTGCTGATTTTTTTCTCGTCTACTTTTTATTGGGTATTCACAAATAACAAGTAGGAGAGAATTAAAATCAGAGAAAGTTTTCCCATTTTGTGCGAAAAACATGGATTTGAAAGATGAAATAATCTCCTCTGCCACCTTCTTTTAAGACGAAACAACCTTTCTACCATGCTAAATATCATAAGCACAGTAAAGTAATTACTTTTTGGAAAAACGTCATGGAGATTTGTGGAGACAAATTTTTTTGTATTTTTTCCGTCAGGAATCTTTAGAAAATAAAAATTTTGAAAATAATGTGAGGTTATTGTAATTAAAAGGTAAAAACAGAAGATATAAATATAAAAATAAAGACTTCTTATGAATTTTGGGAAGAAAATATGAGATGAGATTCATGTCCGGGTAGGTAAGGACACTTCGATTTTTCTCTCGGACCAATCTACCCTAATGTTGAAAAGGATGGATCCAACAATTTTTTGTGGTTGAGTTCATGTTTTTTAAATAATGTTTAATAACTTATTTGTTATAAATTAATAATTATTTATAATGATAGTTAAATTAATTTGTAGTATACTTAATTTGAGTAGAGGTATTTGGTAAAATTTGAACAAATCTTCTGTCCAGTAAAAAAAAACATAAGATTAGATTTAGATGAGTCTTTACATTTTTCATGTTAAACTCAATCTAATTCAAGTAAATTAAATTGAGTTTGGTCAATTAGGTTTAAATGTTAAAAAACCTTTTTATTTTGTATTGAGTAAATTGAATTGAGTATGATCATTTAGGTTTGGATGTTAAAAAAGTTTCTTTTTTTGTTGTTGTTAAAAGTATAATTTTCAAGTATCAAATTAATTAAAAAATAACACAACTATAAAAAGTTAATTTAAAGCTTTAAGTAAGCTAATAAATTAGCGTTAATGGAAATAGGTGAACTATGTGTAGAGTTGTAGGCAAATACTTAAGTATTTAATTTAGCAATGTGGGAAGTTGCATGCAAAATTTTAACATTGTGTATATAACACTTTTAAGTAAATTCGAATGTAAAATCTTCAAAATAAAAATATAAATAGATTAACATATTTCTTATGATATATTTTTAAATGTGAACTGATTTTTAAATTATTTCACGGCTCATAATGTAGTTGAAAGAGACATCTTGCTGTAGTGTGAGAAAACTTCTTTAAAAACTACGTTGATAGTTATCTTCAATGATTTATTTTTGTATTATACGTATGTGAAAATAAATGAATAAATATTTTTTCTACGTTGTCTAAAATTTTAATAAATAAAAATGATGAAATGACCATATTAAAGTCATATTAAAGAGAAATTTACTTAGATAATAAATATATTTTAATATATATATATAGATAGATAGATAGATATAGTGAAGATGAAATAAATAAAAAATAAAAATAAAATTGTTAGGTGAAGCATTTATACCTTTAAACAATAAGTTTCATAATAGTTTTTTTCGGTAATAAGGTTCCTTTTATGTAACATGTTTATGTTATTGTTGTTAAAATTAAAGAAAAACAATATAATTAATGATGTTAAAATTAAATACATATAATTTTGTATGAAATAACATAAATGAATACGTAAAATAATAATCACATACGGAATAAACATGATATAACTTTGTAAGTCATTGTATTATTTTGTAAGGGTTCAAGACATATAAATCTCCTTAATTTTTAAGTTAAATATAAGAATGATAACTGATAATATATATATATATATATATATATATATATATATATATATATATATATATATATATATTTGGCAAATTGTATATTTTCTCTTGCCAACAAGAATTTATACTTTTTTTTTAAACAAAGAGAAAATTTTATATTATTGTGAACACCATTTAAACTCAACATAAAAAAATATTTAATTATCAAAAAATACATTTACTCTGAATTTGAATGTGTCAACATATAAATATAAATATGTATACTAGAAAAAAAACAGTATGAAATTTTTTAAAACGTTTTCCGACTAATTCTTAAAATAAAAATAAGAGCCACAGTTTCGTTAGTTTCCACGCACTGATATTTACGTGTTATCCATTTAGATCTTTTGCATGACATATAAAAGACAAAACTCTCTTTTTCGTTTCTGAGAAGACATTCACGTGCATGGAGATGGATAATGTGATGCCATAACATATACTGGCATTTCTACTGGAAACTGTTGCTCTATGTTGGTACAAATACCAAAATTTAAATTATTTTTTTTAATACTTATTGTATTATAATGTAACAATATATATAGTATTATATGTAACTTTTATTAGCAAATATTTTTCTTAGAGTAAAGAAAGTTTAATGCCTTTTTTTAAGTTTTTTTTTTTTTGCATTTATGTATTCTTTCTATTAATCCAAATAAGTAAGAGAAATATGTGTTATGTGAATCAATATTAATCATAGTTACTAGCTCAGTTTGGTTGAACTTTATTTCTGTTAAAAAAATATGGTATTGTCTTTAATACATTTTAAATAAAGATCTCTCTCCATTGGGACTGGTGTAAGAAAAATTAAGTCATTATTAGCATATTTAAATAAATATTAAAAATGCATACATGCATTTTTTTTTCTTGTTTTCAATTGTTAATTGCAAAAAACGTGATGGAAATTTCTGCAAAAAAAAAAAAATAATATGAAAAGCATTTTCTTAGATTTTATTTTTGCTACATATAGAAAGTGGTTAGGTAGGACCCATGGGCAGTGGCAATACTAAAACCACATGATATACATCCTCATTTATTTGCGTCAGTTCATTGTTATTAATTTGCATTAACATCAAAAATTGGTACCACTTTCCTTTAGAAGAACTTGCTAGAAATATACCACTCACACGTTGCTATCAATGTCCTTATTTAGACCTCCCAATATTAGAAACCTTCAAAGATTTTTAGAGATTAAATTTAAAATGATAAAAATTATGTAAATAACGTGTATAAAAATGTTGAAATCCAAATGCCACTAAGAAAAGGTTTTCTAATGGAGTAAAAATAAAATCAAGACAATTGTTAATAAAATTGAAATCCAAATACTACTATAAGAAAATATTTTCTAATAGAGTAATACAAAAAAAAAAATTAAAATCAAAGCAATTGTTAATAACAGATTGAAGTAGTTTTACTCTTTCCAGTAGAAAAGTGAGAAAATTGAAAAACCGAGCATCATCTTCTGAAATGCTCTGAGCTGTTGATAAAGATATATGAAAAATCTATTTATAAAAGATTTTTTTATTCTCATAATTATTAAAATATTATATATATATATATATATATATATATATATATATATATATATATATATATATATCAGTATTGGTTGAAAAAATTGAATAAATATTCCCTGAAGAAATGAACAAGAGAAAAGACGTTTTTAAAGTGTGACCCTCTGTCTAGATAAGTAGATAACACTATTCATAAAAATATTTATCGTTTCTATTAAAATATTGCATCTATTAAAAATAATATTTTAATAAGATTGTTTGAAAAATGATAAATTTATCATTTTTTATATTGATACAGTATATGAAAAATGAGTGAGTCTTATCCCGTCTAACCAATAAGGTTGAACATCGTGCTATGCAAAGCACATGGGATAGTAAACGTGTCAGTTCTTTAAATTCTGAATAATTATTTTTAAAATAAAATAATCAATTCTATTATTTTTATATATGTAGCGAAATAGAATAGATAAAAATTAAAATTATATAATTACAGATTCTAATTTTTAAGTCCACTTCACTTTTGTAAATTTTTGGGTCAATAATTCTGGAACTGGGTTGCAAAAGATAAATATGAAATAAGAAAAATCACATTAAAAAATATTTTAAATTAATTCAAAGCAACAAGTGGGACTATCCATATGGAATTTGCAAAGAACAAAGAAACTGGTTTGGAGAAGAAGTGGCCCCCTCCATGGCTCAATTTTATAATTAACAAATATAACAAATTTATATTAAAAAACTTAGTCGATTGAAGGTTGTTTAGAAAACTCTCAAAGTGTGTTACTGATCACCTTGCTGATGAAAATATGCACTAATATTTTTATATTATAGATTTATTATATCATTATTATAATTAATCGTTAACTTCGTATTTGAACTTGGTCTATAATAAATTTAAAAAAATTGAAGTGATTTTGAAGTTCTTTTCAAAACATGAACAGTTTTCAACCAATCTTCTAAAGGAACCTCAATTTATAGAATCAAGCAATGACACAAATGATTACACTATTTGCACTTAAAACAGATCACAATAATTACAAAAACCCATCTTTCTAACTGGAATAATGAAAGACCACACATAAAAATAAATCTTTATACAGCAGTTTTGTTAGTTTCCACACACTTGTCCCTACGTGTTATGCATTTAGATTTGTGAATCATACACAAAAGACCACCAAACACTCTTCTTAACTTCTCTGAAAAGACATGCAGTGACTCATGTGTACGTGTGCGGAGATGGATAATGTGATGCAACAGCATATACTGCTCATTTCTACTGTAAAGATTGGTACCACTTTGCTCACAACAACTTGCTACAAATATACCAGTCACACGTTGTTAACAATGTCGTTATCTCGACCTCCCAAATTTATAAACCTTCAAAGATTTTTTGAGATGTAAAATGGTAAAATTTAAGTAAATAACTTATTAGCGTTGATTTTTAGTTGATTTTGTATAGATTTTGTGATTGGTTTTGTTAGTAATTAGGTAGAATTTGTTATTAATTCGGTTTAGATTTGATTTTATTATTAATTTTTTAATTTAATGTGTTTTATTGTGGAAAGAAAAATTTGTTGAGAATGAGGTTAAATTCAAAAAGAGTAAAAGAATAGATGTGCCGAAATTAAGGAAAGGAATAGAAAAAGAGTATAAGTGACTTTTCGCTTAAGCTAAACGTACAGCCTGGGCTAAAACTCACTTAAAGTCCATCATGCGTGAAAACCTAAATTGAAGATATCAACGTTACTGAAGGCGTGACTTACAAAATAACGGCCGCACTTTGACCTAATTCAAGGGGTGAAAGTTATAAAAAGGAAGCTAGGGTCAAACGTGATGATCACTTGTCATTCACCACCTCTCATTCGTGGAGACTCTTTGGAGGCTGCCGCCATCATCAAGCTCCATTCTTTTCTTTTTTTTTGTAATTCATGGCTACCATGCGTAACTAATTCTCTTACTCTTGGGATTGAATGTAATTTCTGAACTTCAAATGCACTCTTGATCTATTTTAGATTTCTTATTGTGACTGGAAAATACTTTTCGAAATCAGAACTAAACGTTTGCATGTATAAGTTCAGGGATGGATCATAGTGCCGTGACTGCTTATAACAACTGATCTTAATGCTGATTAAATTATTCTAGTAACTAGGGATATAAGCTAGGTAATCTAATTTATGAAATTCAATGCTAGAGGAATCAGGTTGAAAAGACTTTTATTTGCACATATTGGTAAATGGAAGTAATGATATTGAATTAGGTTAAGAGTGTATGAGAAGGAGAGTATTATAATTCAATCCTAAGGCTTTTATCATTATTGAACTCTTTTTTTTTATTATTAGTTTTTTTGTTCTGAATTCATCCAATCAGTAATCAATTATTACTCGTTCATAATACAATTTAGTATAATTCGATTTACAATTTCCGTTTCTTGTGGATATGATACTTTTCTTACTATTATATTATTTATGGACTCAGTACACTTACTGAAAATAACGTGTATAACGTGTATAAAACTGTTGAAATCCAAATGCCACTAAGAAAAGATTTTCTAATGGAGTCAAAAAAACCAAAACAATTGTTAATAAAAATTTCGATATCCAAGAAAATATTTTCTAATAAAGTAAAAAAAATCAAAGCAATTGTTAATAACAGATGGAAGTAGTTTTACTCTTTCCAGTAAAAAAGTGAAGAAATTGAAAAACCGAGCATCATCTTCTGAAATCCAAACGCTGAGCTCTTGATAAAGATAGAAGAAAAATTTTTCTATAAAAGATTTTTTGATTCTGAGAGTTATTAAAAATATTATATATAGTCACAGTTTCAATAGTTTCCACACAGTGACCTTTACGTGTTAAGCATTTAGATTTCTGTGCATGACTCACAAAAGACAAAACTCTCTTTTCACTTTTGAAAAGGCATGCAGTGGTCACATGGATTGAGGTGGTCATGTCATGCCACAACAGATAGTGCTCATTTCTACTGGCAACTGTCGGTGCACATTGGTACAATAACTTGGCATCTTCTGCATATTATTGAGATGTTTGGACCTATGAGATTCTAAGCTGTGATGCAGGGTCTTCCAAAGGCTTCCTAATTACACACACCACCAAACAGTGTTAGAAAATTCAAGATTCAAAAGACATATATGCTGGGATGTGAAGATGTAGCGGGGTTCATTTCCTAAGTTCAGAGAATGATGATATCGAAGATTATTTGGGAGATGAATTAAAAAGTATGTTGGTATGTAAGATTGATGAAGATGAAGGTGAGATGATCTGAATACACACTTTCCGCACATATCCCACCAAAGCTCCATTAAATACAATTAAGATGATCTAAACTAAACTATACCAACGATGGAAGATATTTGGAAAAAAGTATCAATCTAAATAAGAGAAAGAAGTATTTGTTCACTTATACTTAAGTCATAATTAGTTCTTTAACTGTGTTAAACTAAATATCTTTTCATCGTTCACTATCCTATCATTAAAGACCACCTTATTTCTATGGTTTCATATTTCCGACACAATAGCCACCCACATCCCTTTTCACACTTTATTGAAACTCTGCCTTTGACTTAGAAGATGGAAGCTCTGAAAATGAATAATGATAACTTCATGTCTAACTGCCACATTCCCAACCCACCTCTCACAATAGTCCCAGACTCTCGCCACCCTACATGTACTAAATAGATGTTGGGCAGTTTCGACAGCTTCTCTGCACAGTGGACAATACACATTCTCTACTTGTATTCCCCTTAGCTAGATTTACTCTAGTTGGTAGCTTATCAAGTAGTAACCTCCAAGCACATACTACCGCTGATGGCGCTATTTTCAAACTCCATAACAACCGAAATACCTCCGGGTTATGCATTAGATCCTCTTTATTCAAAACACTATACCCATATTTAACTGCTTTAACTGTATAGACATTTTGGTTGTTACCTACCCACAACAGTCTATCCTGACCCTCTATGGCCCATTGAAATTTTGAAATCATAGCCAGCATCTGAACTTCTAGGTGCTTTTCCCATTCGAACCTCTCCCTAAGCCAACCTAGGTTCCAACTATAACACCCACCGCTCCTAATGTGCCCCAAGTCAACGAGGTCACCCACCAAACTATCTTTGCACTGAGAAATTATATACAATCTTGGGAATGTTTCTTTTAATACTTGGCCTCCCACCCTTCTATCTTTCCAAAATTTGACACACCGCCCATCATCTAAACTCCATTGGAATCTACAATCAAACCAATTATCTTGAGTTCCTTTACCACATATTTGACACAAATCTTTCCACCACAAAGACTGGTTCCTCTGAATCAAAGCAACATCCATATTCCTTCAGATTTCGTATCTTGAATCCAACATGTTTCTCTAGAGGCCCTCCTTTGACATCTCGTACATCTATTTCCACTTAGATAACAAAGCATCATTAAAGCATCTGATATCCTTAACACCCAATCCGCCAGCAATGACTGGACTACATACTATCCTCCATTTCACCCATGCAATCTTTCTACCTTCATTTCCTACCCTCAAGGGAACTTTGCCTGGATTCTTCTAATCTGATTACATACAGCTATTGGCGCTTTAAAGAATGAGAAGTAGAATAGGGGAAGAGAACTCAGAACTGACTTAATGAGACATATCCGACCCATCATGGATAACAATCTTCCCTTCCATGTAGACAATCTAGACCTAATTTTATCAACAATAGGGATCCAAAACTCAATTCTCCTAACATTACCACCAATTATCGTACCTAGATACTTAAATGGTAGATCCATCTGCTGGAAATTTAAACACTTAGAGTACAAAAGTTTATCTAGTTGTGAAATTCCTACAAACCCTACCTCACTCTTATGAAAGTTAACCCTAAGTCCTGACACCAACTCAAAGGACCTTAATATTGCTTTAACTACCAACGTATTATGATACAAAGGTTCACAGAAGAAGAGCATATCATCTGCATATTGCAACAAGTCTACCTACACTCTCAGTGAACCCACCTCCACACCTTTAAACAAACTTGCTATTTTAGCTTCCCTCACGAGCCTAATAAGACCCTTAGTGATTATAAGGAACAGAAATGGCGCCAGCGAATCTCTTTGCCTAAGTCCCTTCTTCGGTTTAAATTCCTCCGTAGGACAACCATTGACCAATACCGATATTGTGGCCGATTCCATATAAACTTTGATTCATTCACTACTAGAAAATTGTCAAATAGTGATCGAAATTAGTAACCGAAAAAATCGGTTACTATCAGTGACAGAAAAACTCGATTACAGAATCGGTCGCAAATTCGATCGCAGATTTAGTCACATAATCGGTCACAGAAACGGTCACATGTTCGGTCACATAATCGTTCACAGATTCGGTTACAAAAATCGATCACAGAATCGGTCACAGATTCGGTCAAAAATTCGGTCACACATAATAATAATAATAATAATAATAATAATAATAATAATAATAATAATAATAATAATATTAATAATAATAATATTATAGTACTAAATCAGTCACTCTTTTAATCAGTGACTGATTTTGGTCATTTAGTGACCGATTTTTTAGTCACTATTAATGATTTTTCTAGTAGTGATTTAATCCATTTCCAATTAAATCCTAATCTCCCCAACATATAGTATAAGAACTTCCAATCCACCGAATCGTATGTTTTTTCAAAGTCAACTTTCACAAATACTCCACTTTTTTTTCCTTCTTTAGATAGTCCACCGTCTCATTGGCTACCAAAATATTATCCAACGTACCCCTCTCACCTAGAAATGCAGATTGATTTACATCTATATTAGAAAATTAATGTAATCTAGCTATATACAATGTTTTCATCTCTAGTAAGGAACAACCGAACAATAATTTATAAGTAAAATTTATTAAAAGCTATTTCATTTATAAAGAGTTTAATAACACACACTTTATTGAAATTTATTAAATAGGCAAATATCACATCAATATCTTGTAAGATATGTGTGTTACAATACTATTCTTCCAAACTATTCTTCAGGGCCAGGAACCCAACCAGGAATCGGGCCAGGAAGGACTGGCGGCTTTCGCAGGAAATTCGTGAACCATTTGGCCGACAATTTGGGATATCGCTTCAAGCGAGGATCACTTCTATCCACGTAATTTAATCCAAAACCTACTGTGTAGCCATTCTTCCATTCAAAATTATCCAACAATGACCATGCAAAATATCCTTTTACGTTTACTCCCTCCCTACTCAACCAAAAAATGTTAAATTAGATTTTAAATAATTTTTTAAAATATATATAAAAAATAAATCATTACCTTATTGCTAAAAGTAGATAATAGAGATGACGATAATAATAATCGATTCTGTAAATATCCATAATAGATTCTGGTGATGCTGTTTCAACACTGATGTCATTGCCCCTACCTATAAATTAAAACCAATATACATTAATATGTTGTAAAAGAAACACTACAAGAAAAAGTTTTATTACCGACGAAATTTTATTTGTTGGTAAAATAGCATTATCGATGATTTTATCGACGAATATCATCCGTCGCTAAATTTATCGACGAATTTATCCTAAATATGTCGGTAATTACCGACAAACTCATAAATTCATCGATAAATGTATATACAATCAATGAATTTTGGATGTTTTCGATAAATTTGTCTCATCAATAATTTTTGTGTTTTTTTGAAAAATTACAAACTTTATACTGAAATTCAATATTTTGAGTCCAAAAATTTTCTTTATGCATGTCAAAGATAATAATAATAATAATTATTTTTTGTATAATTACCATTTTCAGTTATGTAAATTAAAGGATCGTTGTACTTCTTTTTGGTATAGAGCAACAACTCTCTAATTCCTTGGGGACAAACAAATAACCAATCGGAACCGGTCTGCAAATATAAAAATGAAGTCAAATAAAATCAAATAAAATAATAATATGAAGTTAAAATTTGACATATGATCGCATGCATACCGGTGTACCTACTGGAATACCATTGCGTTCAGCTGCTCAATGAAAACAAAAACAAAATATGATGTATTAATAAATTCAACATAAATAATTTAAATAATTGATAGAGAAAGGTTTCCTCACTTAAATAATTGACATTGGGATCTGTAATATAACTAGGTTGGGCTTGGGATGTAGCTGAAGGTTCGACTTTGGGTACATCAGCAACATAGTTAGTGGTGTAATAGTTTAATCCAAGAAAATCAAATGAACCAGCAAGAAGTTCTGATTCTTTTTCAGTGAACTCTGGCAATCGTTTACCAACCAAGGAACGCATGCTCTCTGGATACTTTCCTTTTGTCAATGGGTCCATGTACCTATATTAATTGTTATAAACGAAAATATCAAAATTGGAATTTTCTTTTTTCTCTTCTAACTATGTATAACTCAAAGTAGCCCAATATTTGTGGTATAAACAAACATATAGTATAGTACAAATTCAAAAATCTTAGCTTTGCATTGCATTAATTCTCTTGAATAACCTACATTTATTGTCATGTAGTAGAGTTAAGCACTTACCATCCAAACATGAAGTCAAATGCTCGTTGGGCTGCATTTCTATCTGACTCGGTGTCTGAATATGGCTCAAACCAAGTAGAAATAAGTGTTATACCTATCTTATCATCGTCACTTTTCTGCACAAAGTGTTTTAAACGGTAAAAGAGCTATACCAAAGTTCTTGAGCCTGCATAACAATGTAGAAATCTAATAAAATATGAAGATTTAAAATTTCTCATAAAGACTAAAAGAACCTTGAATTCTTTCTTGTACAGATCTACAGCAGCTGCATGAGCAAGTAATTGATGATGTGTAACTAAATAAGGTTCTGTTCCTGAATCACCACCAAGGCAACTTGGCATTAGCGATTCAGAGCATCGACCTGGTGCAAAATTCCCAACTGCATAACCTTCTCTACTATAAGCGGATGGCTCATTGAAAGTAATCCAATGTTTTACCCTATTTCCAAAGTATTTAAAACAAACTTTTGCGTAGTCTCGATAATCATTTCTGAAAGTCAAGAATACAACAAAATCATTTCTTAAATCGACAATTTGAATAAAATTTAGGAGATTAAAAAAAGAAACATCTCTTAACAAGTCTACTAAACTATATTATCTTATATATCATTCCAGAGTCTTTTTTCATTTATCAGCACTCAAGATTCTTTGTATAGCGATAAAGTTATTGTTTATATATAACCGACTCAAATTATCAACTTAAACTTTTTTTTTTATCTGCAACTTAAACTTAAACCTTTGTTGTAATTATTGGATATATCGTAGAAGATATATTTATGTATTAACTAGTTTTTAGGAGACTAATATACTGAAAATTTTGTATTTAAGCTAACACAGTAGATTAATCAAACACACAATTTTGTTCTCTTGTATTTTATTATGGCATTAGAGTGTGAGAATTTAAAGGGAGACTATACAAAAGTAGGGATATGAAACATCCCATTGAAAAAGAGAGGAAAATTTCTTCACCAAATGATCTCAAGCTAGTGATAACCGGGGAAATGTAATCACTTGTTTGAGGAGAGAATTTTGAAGAATGGATACATGCAATAAGCACTTCACTGCGTGCTAGAAGAAAATGGAAGTTTCAGATGTTGGATTCTTCAAACATAAAGGATTGATGGACAATGAAGTTCATATTGGTTTCTCGTTTCTTGATCGGGATATTGGTTTCTCATTTCTTGGTATACCAGTTTGTAAATGATTTGAAATTCTTTTAAAGTATTCCTTTTAATTTAATTTATTTTTAACTGTTAAAAAAAAAAAAAAAAAAAAAAAAAAAAGAAAAAAAAAAAAAAAACAAAAAAAAAAATAAAAAAAAAAAAAGAAAAAAAAAAAGAAAAAAAAGGGAAGTTAA
>Ga0209700_105902_pt1 | contig 19880 bp, 11 predicted proteins | sample SiratroredBW_FD_187528 | JGI IMG/M metagenome (GOLD analysis project Ga0209700, IMG submission 187528) | Root nodule microbial communities of legume samples collected from California, USA - Siratro red BW (SPAdes) (version 2) | ecosystem: Host-associated > Plants > Roots > Nodule | place: USA...
TCAGAATCCCACTGTATATGTTATTTCCTTTTATAGTTAGAATCAAAATCCCATAATTAGGAGATTTGATTAGCTGTATCTTTCTGTATTTATGAATAGGAATCATTGACACTTAATTATAGGAATTTATTTAGGAGTTTCCTTTTCTAGATTACCTTGTATTCTATTTAAGAGCACATACTCTTCTATCAATAATAAGAGAAAGAGAGGAAAAATCATCTTTTGACACCATCCATATGTGGGACACACTATATTCTAGGATGTTTATTTACACATTTTGTACTTGTTGGTTGTCCTTTTATCAATAAATATAAGCATTTTAAGTGCTTGATGTGTCACCATCTATAGTGGATGCTGGTTGGCTGTTTTTTCAAGAACATATCATGAAGTGAAACTTTAGTTGCTTTACAAAAGTAGATCTGCATCACTTATGCAATTTCACTTCTTCCTTTTATTCAATGCAAGGTGATAGTGCTACTTCAATACAATGGAGTGGCACACACGCTATGTGTCCTGGATCTTTTGATGGCGCTCGTGCATCATATAAGTACTTAGTACACAAATTTATTCTTAGTATGATGAAAATCTCTGTTTGGATTGATCAACTCAAAAATTAAATTGTGTTATGTAAAAAGTGTATTTACGCATCATATATGTAAACAGTTGACAATGACAATTTGACCTTAACTTCATGCATTTGACTGTTCTTATGGAGTAGCTGTTCTCAAAGCAATTAGAGGATACAATGGAGAAGTTTGCTCTAGGAGAAATAAAAATCCTTATCTGCACAAATATAGTAGAAAGTGGGCTTGATATTCAAAATGCAAATACCATTATCATTCAGGATGTTCAGCAATTTGGCCTTGCACAGTTATACCAGGTTTTGTTCTTCCTAATTTCACTCTATTATTTTTGGTTTAGAAGTTGCTGACTCCAAACCTTGTTTAGAACTGGTTATTGTTATTAAATTTGTTCTGTAATATGTATTGCACTATTACCAGGTATAATGCATGAGCTGATACTTTCGTGAATACAGATCATTAGATCATCATACATTTTTTTTTTTTCATATTTCAGATCCTGTGCTGGATTAACTTTTTCCTCTTTTACAATCAACTTAATATTGTTTCAAGCAAGCCTGTTTTTGATAACGATGAAATAAATTGAATGTGAAATGTCAGAATTACATGGATTTTGTTAAGGAGGAAAAGAGGGAAAAGGAGACTGCGGATAATAGTCTCTTATGCTTATTGATGTGATGCAAAAGGCAAAAGGACTAACTCTTAATCAAATAAGGACACGTATAATGAAATTCAATGAAAATGGAATTTGGAAACCACTTCAAGAGGCCATCCAAGATATTCTAACATATTTTATGATACAGTAATGATATATTTTGTTGGTAATTCTGACACAAATATGGGATGTATTTTGGAGGAAATACAAAATTCCATGTAGTAGCTCTTGAACTTCGTTTGCCAACATTGTTTAAGTAATTTATTTTTTGGGAGTTCTTTAATATATTTTGGTCTCATTAGCCCTTAAATGACCGGTAATGCATCTCAGTACTCTGAAAAAATATAGTTTGCTGTGATTGCTTCCTTAACTTGATTATTCTCTGTAATGAGTTTAAGACATGTATGATAAGTAAATATTTTATATATTGCTTCCTTATTACTGTTGGACTCAAGACCAAAAAGCACACTGAATTCTAAATAAAGATAGAAATACTGTGGTTTTTAGTCCGTATTTGAGTACAAACACAAGGTTTTTTTTCTTTAACAACGAGTTTCCTCCTACAAAATTCTAGGAATGACAATTTTACTCCGTAATTGCCCTCTAGAAGCCAGTACATTAGTCACATTATAAGCTATAACTGTCTAATTCGAAATTAAGATAAAAATAACTCCCTAATAAATATAGAATACAGAATTATACATACCCAAATCAGATTCCTGTACAAAAAAGCCTTGTCCTCAAGGCTGAAATATTGAAATAAGGACGGTGTTCCTCGCAGATCAACATTTGAATTTGGTTTGATCTATGAAACCCCACTGAATTCACCTTCTCCTCCATGATCATCTTTCCCATAAATAAGCACTCTTAACTTCCTTTTGAAACACCTATGAAGTGGCTCAAATGGTTGGATGCATAGAAAACAATCTTCTTCCCTCCTGACATTTTCTGACGAGGTAAATGCATAGTGCCAACTTTCTAAATGACAAATCTTATGAATTAATAACAACACCTGCTCCCACTGTATTTCCACCCTATTTAACACTTAGAGAATAACAGAGTGCTGTTATTTTACTCAATTAATACTTAATTCAATGGTTATGACCAGAAACTGCTGACTGGTCATACCTGGCGTTCTCATGTATGAAGTTGCCTCCCTTCTGCTATACTTGTGGCAAACTGCACCAAACATGAAGTTGAGGATTTCAAATTTTTGGACCCAACATCGTACTATCATCATACAATTCATTCTTAATCTTTATGATGCTTCTATGCACCTTTGCAGATCAGTTCTCATTTCTCTTCTAATATCCTAACTCAAATGATTCATAAAATTATCCAAAGCCCATAGCTCTTGAATCTCATTAATTCCTGCACAAACTCCACAGATTAAGTTTAATGCAAGTCTGCTAATGTTCATATGGATTCAGTTTCACAACCAGAAAACTTCTTCAATAATTCTACTTTGAAAGTCCCATCAATACAAATGAATTCAAGGATACCTTTAACTTTGGTTTAGTTTTTGTCTTTTGAACTTATAAAGACTCAGCCTTGGCCAGCTATCCACTGGATCGGTCCATGTAAATTGGGTAATTCAACTTTCTGTACCACCTTGTTAGGAATCCAAGTGCGATTCTAAGTTGCACATTGAATAAAAATTAGAAAGTTAAGCAATATATAAGAAAGAAGACCCATAAACCTACTGTCTTAAGGTTTTGGGTTAAAGGTGATGTCATTCATTTATGTATGTTTGACTTATTTTTCCTTCTTGTGAGATCCAAACTCGTAGTTAATGCATGAAAAATATGATGATGTAACTCGTAGTAATAAATGAGTATGATAGGAACTTGGGCATTATGGGTGCCCAATTCCCACCTTGAGTAGTATGGGAAGCTCTTTTGAGTATTTAAGTGTTGGTTCTCCCTCCTTACTAGCTAGCTTATGAGGCTGGTTCTCCAAGTGCTTGGGTACTTATTCCCTTATGGGAGGTGCTATGATGGGAACTTGGGTATTATAGGGTACCCAAGTCCCACGTTGAGATGTATGGGATGTTTGATGGAGTATTTAAGTGTTTGGTTCTATCTCCTAATAACTTAAAAGAGAAGAGTGGGTTAGCCAAGTGTTTCGGTACTTGTCAGTATATTTACAAAGTTGTTAGCCAGATGTAAAAGCAAGTAGAACCAGTACGAATTTTATTGAAGTTTTTCAATTATTTTTGTTACAACACAGGAAATCAGACCATATTGTTAATTTTTTCATTTGTTCAATATTTGTAGTTGCGTGGAAGGGTTGGGCGAGCAGATAAGGAAGCACATGCATACTTATTTTATCCTGACAAAGGCCTGCTTTCTGATCAAGCATTGGTATGTTTCTCATCAATCTGTACCTTTTATTTGTAGAACATATTGAATATCAGGTTTATCAAATACATGAAACAAATGTCATATAACTCAGGAATATTCCATACTTTTTATTTGTATATTCCATACCTTTTATTTGTATATTCCATACTTCAGTAATATTCCTATCACTAAATTGATTCTTTCATTTCAAATATAGAAAGTTAGACGCTAGACAATTGCTTAAAACCAACATTCTCCTTGGTGTTCTCCCACAGGAGAGGCTTGCTGCTATTGAAGAATGTCGTGAACTTGGTCAAGGCTTCCAACTAGCTGAGAAAGACATGGGTATAAGAGGTTTTGGTGCAATTTTTGGTGAACAACAATCAGGAGATGTTGGAAATGTTGGTGTTGATCTGTTTTTTGAGATGCTCTTTGAGAGCTTGTCCAAGGTAAACTTCAATTTGTGATGTGTATTTTGGCGTGTGGCGTTGGTCCTAGACTAGCTAAAATAATAATTCTTGGTCATCTGCCTGTTAAGTTTGGGCTTATCCTATTCTCTTTTCACTTCTAGGTTGAAGATCACTGCGTTGTTTCAGTTCCTTATCACTCGGTACAGGTATGTTTGATGTACCACAAAGGATTTAAGATATTAGAATAATTAATGCTTTATACGTGTTTCTGAATGCTGATATATGCAGTTCCACAAGTAAAATCTAACGCTGTTTTTCTCTTGCCCGAGGTGAAACAGGAAAATGTAAAATGCTGTTGTAGTTAAAGATTTTCCTTGAAAACCCAGAAAATACTTACAGTTCTCATTCATCTCTTTTTGGTGGAAAAGATAGTATTGGGATCTATCATAACTTTTATAATAATATAATGATGTCAAACACACGAGAGTAATTACTCAATAATTATTGGTGTCATTAGGGTTAGATGATTATAATGAACTAATTATGTTGTTTGGAATCTTTCCTCTGTAACTTACAGACAAGATTTTGAATGATCCATATTCACATGTATATCATTTATATCATTAGTCCTTAACAGAATGAGTTATGCTCTTTTTTAGAACTCTTTCTTATTTGCTTTGGAAGTTTTTTTTTATTCTTTTAGTTATTCAAACAAACAAACTTTTGAATTAATTTGTAGTTCTGTCAATTACGGGACCATTTTGCTATTTTTTAAGTATTTTTAAGTTAATACATGATTGAAAGAAATGTTATATTGTAGTTAGATTAGTTTTTCAAGAAAAAAAGTAGAAAATAAAAAGTTGTTTTAATGCTTTTCTCCAGTTAAAATAATAGCTTCCGTGAATCAAATAAGAGGTTGTCTATGGAGTGCCTTTATGCACACATTATGAAGTAAAAAGGTGTTATTGGAAAAGAAATTATTTATTTTATTAAAATCGCCAAAGTCATTTCATGTATACTTTTATTAATTTAAAGCATTTAATAGGCACGTTTAAATAATATTCTTGCTGGTGTTCACTTCATTTCTAGTGTCTTTGTATTTATGTAGGTATAATCTGTATCTGGTATCTGTATAAAATGCATATAGTAGAGATGTTGTGGTTGATGCATTTTCTACTTTATTATTATTTAGGTCGACATCAACTTAAATCCTCATCTCCCTTCTGACTACATTAATTATCTGGACAACCCTATGAAAATTATAAGTGACGCTGAGAGAGTTGCTGAGAAAGACATCTGGAGTCTGATGCAATTTACAGAGAATTTGCGCCGCCACTATGGCAAAGAACCTCGGTCCATGGAGATTTTACTAAAGAAGCTTTACATGAGGAGAATGGCGGCTGATTTAGGGATAACCAGAATTTACTCTTTAGGGAAGATGATCTTCATGAAAACAAACATGAGTAAAAAGGTATTCAAGATGATGACAGAGTCCATGGCATCAGATTTACATAGAAATTCATTGGTTCTTGAGGGGGACCAAATTAAGGTATTCCATTGAATTTCTTATTTCTGAATTCTTTCATTTGATGAATTTTGACATATCTTGGGATCTGCCTTTGTATTTTGTTCATTTTTTTGCCTCATTACACATGAAATATTTAATAGTTTATTTGGTCATTTTATTCATAGATATTTTTATGCATAAAATTCCATTTTTTAAAAATTTGTATAGAATCACGAATCATAATTTTCTTTTGGTCTGAAATTAATGCATTTGGACAGAACGTAGTTTATGCTACATTTTGAGTTTGTTTGGATACACAGCTAGAAGAGCTTTTTTAGAGCTTCTCTACCAGACAAGGCTCTATATTTTGAATTAGGAAACTCTTAAAGTGCTTTTAGCTTGTATCCAAACAGGCTCTTTGCCTATATTATTTAAGCATCAAGACTGCCCGTGTGATTTCTTGCAAAGATGATGTTATATTAAGGCACTATCGCCTAGGACACCTTAATTTTGCTTACTTGAAAAAGTTGTTCCCCTTGTTTTCAATAAAAATTCCAATTTGTTCAATCATGAGGTATGTGTGAGTTAGCCACTAAATCTCATTATCCTATCCAGCTGTATAAAACATCATACCCATTTTCACTAAATCACAGTGATGTATGATGCCTTCTTGAGTTAACAGTTTGATGGTGTACATATAAGCATTGGAAGCTTAAACAACATAGAAGCATAAAATTGTGAGAAAACTAGATAACGATTAGAATCTCATCCTTGTCTTAAGTCTTGAATTGAAGCCATGAGAGGCTTGAATCAAGGATTCCATCAATACAAGAAGATATATGAGATAACAACACGATAAGGAACTCAGAACAACATAAGGAAAGAATTGAGAACATGATGACTGAATATGATTTAAAAGTAGGTGTGAATATAAAAACAATAAATAAGAACAAAATAGAAAAGATAGAGAAAACTTATGAAATGGAAGAACACGATATTTGAAGTTGAAAATTCATCTTCAAGATAAGTTCTTTGGAGAATTGGCACTTGAATCCTGAAGGAATCAAGATAAGACCGAAAGAAAGAGAATCAGTCTTACAAAAGAGACAGTGAATTAGGAAGAGTAGTGAATAACTCTCCAATTTTTCTCTTGAATTACGAAGAGTAGTGATGGCTATATGTAGCCACTTGGCTGAAAATTCAAATGGCCAAAGGAGAGGGAAATTAAAATATTAAAACTAAATTTAAAATTCCCAGAACTAGATGACTGCCCAAGGTTAACTAGGAGCTTCCATGTTCACATTTTCCATTCTTGGTCACATTTGCCATGCTTCCCTTGTCTCTTATTCTCTTGTTGCCGAACATTGATTCTTAAATTGGTCTTCAATTGAAACCTGTTAGGCCAATAGGAAATGAGAAAAGATAAAATGTTTATGTTAGGAGAAAATTAAATAAAAAGGGAGCAGTTTTTTTTGTTAGGATGGGCCGGGTTAGGAGGAAGGGACTTTTGGAATGTTCTATGTGTATCGTGTGTGAAAGGAAACATTTCCTTTGTAACCTTTTGAGGTGTATGCTTGTATAGAGAATTAATAACAAGATTCTATGTTTTCTGCAATTGTGGTAATTTTGGTGTGAGTGGATTTCTACCATCTAACGTAGGAACCTAACAAAACCCAATTTCAACCCAAACAATAATTACAAATTAAACCCATTTCACATAAATTAAAATCTACATTTTTGAGCCCAAGAAACGGAAAATAATGTGTCAAGAATGTTGTCTCTAGTCATACTCCTTGTAACCCTAGTTTGACATTGATACACATAAAGAAAAGGATCACACTTACTAGGTTTAAAACCATATTGAACAAGGGTTCCTTGTAGTTTGGCAAGTCATTCACGTGCGGCGTGCTTCTAACCATAGATAGCATTGTCTAGTTTGCACACTTGAGAAGGATCAGAAGATTCAAAACCAGGAGGTTGTTGCATGTAGAGAGGTTCATCTAAAACACCATTTAAAAAAGCATTATTAACATCTAAACAAGAGGTTAACGATTACTAATTGCAAAAGGCAATGTAATATGAACAGTAACCAGTTTGATGATAGGGGAGAAGGTTTAATGAAAATCATAGCCAAGGTTGTCAATGAAAACCTTTAGCTACAAGACTTGTTTATAGAGCCATCAACATTTTTTTTACCATTTATATGTAGAGTTATGTATCCAGTATTTTGTATCTAATAATGTAGGGTCTTTTTTTCTTTTTTTGCATTGCGCATCCCTCCTATCTTTACATATAACCTATATGTAATAAGTTTATATTCCTTTTTCCTAATGATTTTCTTCATGCAGGCTGAACTTCTTTTAGAGCTACCAAAAGAACAACTTCTTAATTGGATCTTTCAATGCCTGGCTGAACTTCATGCTTCACTACCCTCCTTCATAAAGTACTAGGTCCAATACCTGGTCAATTCTGCCAATATGGAAGTTGGAAACTCAACTTACTGCTTACATCACAAATATGTAAAATTTGATGGATTTAGTGTGTTGAAGGGCCAGGGCAAATGTGAAACAGGACTGTTTTGCTTGACTGACATGGCAGTACACGACATCTGAACAAGTTGGGAGTATCAGCTGATACCGGTGAACATTTGCTTCCTTTCAAGGTGTAGAATAACAGCCACATCAATGAGGTTAGTTACAACTCATAGGCACTTTAGAGTTGGAGTTGTCTAAATTGTACTCCTAAATTTGCATGCCTTATGCAGGACTGGGGAATATGATACATGGAAGCAGCTAGTAACCAGTCACCTATGCACCTTTAATACTTGCACTCATAAAATAACATTCCTTTTAGAAGCCATCTATGGTGATGACCTAGACACCTTATCCGGAATTTACCTGTTGTATACGTCAGAGTAGTAAAGCATTCTACAACCATACTTTCTTCATTTTTCCCATCTATAAATTTCTATCCAAGTTACCTGATTTGGAGAAATCGAAGTTACCTGATATGGAGAAATTCATTGCCAAGACTTAGTCTCAGGCTAGTTAATACATTCTAAAGAGACTAGAAATCAGTCTGGTGAGTAGAGCATTTTTGTTGCAGATCAGTAAGAAATATACTGTTAGTTGTTGCTGAAACATTTATTCTTTACAGAAAGAAATTCTTGTAACCACCCCATGTTTTTGCAATCAGTTCCATCATTTAATATTAATTCCGTACTCTGATATCTATAATTATTTCTATTTTTCAGTTTTATCTAAAATCGAAGGGGAGAACAAAACTTTTCCTCCTTTAATTGTAAAATAGTATGAAATTCATTTGAGAACGCATTTCAAGCTTGCGGGATATAGCCCTATGCCATGTATTAATGTGTAGCAATGCTAAATGCATATGTTACTATCACTCAATATGTTAATGACATTATCTTATGCCATGTCCTTAAAAATTCCCAAATCAGCAAGGTTGATGTTACTAAATGTATATTAGGTTATCAAACTGGATTCGTGAGGGGTCTTTTTTAAATTTCTGACTCGTAGATATGTAAGAGTCTATTTCATTAAAAAAATTTCAATAAAAAGATAAATATTCATGATTGCAAATTAAAGATCTTTAAGCAGAGTTATATTTTACTTTTTTTCTATTTTCCAAAACATCATCTCTGTACATCCATCCAATATCTGTCCTATCTCTAACATTTTTACTTCTAAATGGAAGAGGAGTTATAAATTGCCACTAGAATTTGAGCCACTTTCGGACATTATAAAATTTACAGCTAGAAAATTACAATTTTAAAATTATATTTTTTTCTATCCAACCATGTTCGAAATGAAATATAAATATAAAAAAAGGTATTATCTTTATAAAACAAATTTGAAGCACGAGCACGAGCATCCCAATTCAGAAACTTTCAATCGGAAGAGCTCTAACTTTCAAGCTGAGGAGTAAGCGACGGTGTGGTGCACAGTGAGACGATAACGGCAGCGGCACGACAGTGTACGACGGCAGTGACGTGACGGTGTGCGAGGAACGGGCGTGAGACGCGCATGAGAGTGGCTGGATCGCAAGACGTGCGAGCAAGCAGCTGGAGCATGCGACGACAAGGTGAGGTGAGACGACGGCGACGCAAGGCAAGGAGAGACGACGGTGATGCAAGATGACCCTAGGCACGGCGACGTGAAGCGATGTGATGCGCAACGACTCCAGGCACGACGACACCACACTAGACGAAGGAAAACGACATGTGACGATGTTAGGCACGATGGTGATTCAGTGAAGAATCCTAAATTGCAAACAATGACTTAGGAATAATCCTAAACGACCAATGTGAGTCGTTTCGGATTTTGTTTCAAACTCGGTGACTCGGTTGTTGACTCGCGAGTTTGATCGAGTCTACCGAGTTTGCTTCTGAGTCCACTGATTTTATCCAAAAAATGGGTTTGCTTTCGAGTCAACTCGGTAAGGGTTAGTAAAAAAACGTAAACTCGTCATAGTTTACGAGTCAACTCGCGAGTTTGATTACCCATATATATATATAAGGAATTGAAATGGAAAAGGGAGTGGCATTTTTAGGAATTAAAACACATCTATTACTTGTTGTATTTCTTAAATGCAACATTTTATCTAGTTATACACTAACAAACTTTTTCCTTTATGGAATGACTCATATCATTTACATATTTAATAAATAATAGTAATGATGAACAAACAATTTCAAAATGTTAAACATAGTCTTGAAATGTATCACAACTTGGATAATATATCACACCTTCTCATGTATCTATCTCCACCTAATATCTTTATCAAATTCATGAACTTTTTGCATTTCTCTTAACATTTTTATTGATGTGAAACCAACATGGAAGGTTGGAAGCTTAAGGAAAATTAGTGCTAAGTGCATGTACTAAAGTAAGATTATTACTAACAATTATTTAGGGGAGGATATCAACTCTTAAAAACAACAATCTAAGTCTTAAAAGAGTCTACCGAAAGTTGTTTTCTTGATCACTTGCCAACAATAAAAGAGAAAGTCTATCCTGTGAACGTCACACCAACAATATTAACTAAAGACAATACTAGTTTTGCTAAATTAAGGAGTGCTAAAAGAATATTTGTAACAACTTCTAAGGTCTTGTTAAACCTATTCTAGCAACATTGTTAATTATTACATTTTAGTTCTTCATCCACTTTGTGATATTTAATATGTATACCTTACATTATATACTTGTTTTATAGTGGTGATATTTTCGTCATTCTTCTTTTTCAAATTCAGTAAAATATTTGCAACTTTTACTAAACTCTTAGTCTTGTCAACCAATATGGATAGCTCATTGGGTTTTAATCTAATAACCTATGGATGACATACTAATGTTTTAACCTGCTCATGATTATGATTTCCACATATTACTTTCATAATCCACCTTAATCCATTATGTATTAGTTTTTCACACAATTTAAATGAACAATCATATTTCTTTGTTTTAGTAACACTAAGTTCTAAATTTGTTTTGTAACTTCTATATTTGTCACCTTTTTTACAACCTAATAGCACGTATGTTTTCCTTTCTTATTGTTCATTTGTTGTATCAAAGCTCAATATCACAATAGAAAATCCTAGTTTAAATGTTATCCCATGGAACAATTCAAGTGAGTCATTTTGTACCCTAAATATCTACACAGATACATACAACATCAACATATGTCCTTTGTCACATTTTCAACACAGATAATACTTGAATAGATAAGATAGAGAAAATACAATGTTTTCAACTACATTGTTTTACCTTTTATTGATGTGTGTGTATGCATGCATGATACATGCAAGGATGAGACACTTGTGGAGAAAGGGAATGATGAACAACAAGGAATAAAATAAGGAGCATGGTTAGAAGAAAAGAAGAAGAATTATACAAGAAGTTTGAAGGAAGAATGATAAGAGGGAAAATTAGAGCTTTGGGGGAGGAGATTAAAAGAATAAATAGAGCTCTTGAAGAAACTTGAGAAAATACAAGAAGAGAAGTAAAATAACTTGAGAGAAGCATCTTAACTTTTAGAGCTCTCAAAGTCAATAGCACCAGTCAAATGAAAGCACAAGGATTGCCACATCATCTAACTAATTGCAACTCCCATCATTACATCGAAACTACTCCATGCACCTTCATGAATCTTCAAAACCGCTACATGCTCATTCATGCACATTTCTAACTACTTCACACACTTCTAAGAGATTAGTTACTCTTAATCCTAGTTAACTTTGTTAATCTTTTTGACCTTTGGATGTCCATAAACTATTATAAATAGGACTCCAACATTTTGTACAAATCATGAAGTATAGAGTGAATGAAAGTACCTTTGAAAGGTTTTCTTGAAAGTTGACTTTCTCCTTTCTTTTTGTTTTGAGTTCTTATCTTTAGAAGCTTTCTCAAGTGATGAACTCTTCAACCACTTATCCATGGAAGTTCTTCCATAGGTGGTGTGTTCTTTCTACCATCTTCTTCCTTATTCCACTTTTTATTTCACTTTACATTGTTACTTGTTGTTTTCCTTGTTTTTCTTATATTGCCGCAACCTTTTATCCATTCACACTTACATGTGTTGTGTTATTTTCTTCTTCCATTTGGTGGGTTGTGTTTTTCATCTTCTAAGGACTTGATCAAGATCCTAAACATCCCCAAGAATCCATATCAAATGGTATCAAGAGCCAAAGGATCAACCAAACTCATGAAGATGTTCATCACCATCAATGGAGGTTTTTGTTGAAAAGTGAAAACCCATGAACATTAGGATTCAAATGTGTAATTATCTATTTGGATTGGCTTGTGAGATTAGATTTTAAGATAAAAAATTGAGAAGTTGAGAAAAAAAAAATTACTTACAGAGTTCATCAAGTGTTTGTAAAAATGTCTTTAATGCATGGTTGGCCCTGGTTTCTTGATTCAATTTCCACATTGACTTCCTTAGGATATTGCCAAATTGTTTCCATCATTTATGTGGGATTTCTTTTATTGAATTTTGCGATTCTTAGGTGCCTTTCATTTCAAGATTTTACATGAATCTAATGGGTATGAATATAACACAAAATCTCACCTTTCTTTGTGTCTTTTTCAAGTTTCTTCTTGTCCAAATTGTCACATTATTGTATAACATTTTGTGCACCTTATTCTTTTGATAATTTTCAGTTTATCTTTTTGTTTCCTAATATTTTGTCTCACCACTAATTGAGTTTCCAAGAATTAGTGTTTTTAGAGCCATTACATCATTCACTTGAGAGATAGTATTTCTTTATCTGAACTTCAAGCAACTTTGAGAATTTATTGGGACTTTTCTCTCGTGAATGCGGTGAGGTCGAGAGTACCATACAATATTTTAGTTTTTTGTGAGTGTGAGAAAAATTTTGAGAGTGAAAACACTTAAGGAAAAATTACAATAAATTTTTGAAACTAACCACTCTAAGGGAGAATAACATTTGTACCTTTTCTAAAGACCAGAATATCCCAAAAAGATACACTTAATAGCCTTTCTAGAAAGCTTATCAAGACTTGAAGAGACATTATGAACAAATTAAATATACCCAAACACACATGGAGAGTGATAAAGTTGATTATATAATATTTTTGGATATTTTTATGACAAAATCAATTTTTCCAAGCTTGAAATTTGCTTAATTCTCATTTTTATGTGGTTTTTGTTAGAAATTGATTATGAAAGTTGGAAATGAATTTGTTCACCAATTATTATTATTTTACCTAAACATAAATAAAAAAAAGATTCTATTAAGAGAATAAGGATTGATGCGTCCAACGCACCCTGAGCCAAGCACCAGTTGGGCCTGAAGTGTGAATCAACAACAAAATTCAGGTATGTTCGATGCCATTGAATTTGAGAATCTACACAACCCCAAATCAGTAAATCAACAATCTTGTATGACAAGGTTAGTCCCCCTAAGACTTTTTTGAGCAGCTATATTTCAAGCTGCAATCACTAGTTCAGACCTCCTTCGACTCTCACCATCTAGTAATGTTCATCTATTTGATTCCTATTACTATTAGAGTCAAGATCTCAATTGTTATGGAATGAATCCTTAGACAATGCACATCCTAATTGACCTAGACACGAGTATTTTCTTTTCTGAAAATATTGTGCCTTGATCCTAACCACCTCAATCATTTATTCACTTTTCAATCTCAATCCAAATATTTCAAAAAATAAAAAATCATCAATACTATTCAATCTCAATCATAAATAAATCATTTCTATCAAATCCATAATTTTCATTATAAAAGAATCAACAATCAAAACTAAGAGAAACAAAAAAGAATTTAGCTTGAGCGAGAATCTCCCTTACTTGAGCGATAATGAACCCAAGAGCAGGTCCAGTTCCAGTGTTATTTTCTCTTGAGTGAGAATCTCCTCTCTTGAGCGAAAACCTTCTCACTTGACCGAAAATGAACCCTAGAACAAGTCTAAATTTTCACTTGATTCGCTTGAGCGAAATATGCAGAAAAAAAATCTTTACAAAGGAACTACTACTACACAAAACATTCATCATCCAAATCCCCTTACAATTTTCTCATTTTAAACCCAATCACAACTCCAATTCATCATTTTTTGTTAAACTACTTAAAATTTTCTTCAAAAATTTTTTCCATTCCTAAATCAATCATAGTACCAACTAAAGTTATATAAATCATTCAAACAATTTCAACTCATTTAAAAGAATCAATCCCATTCTACTAACTTATCATCAAGAATTAATTAAATACTACAACCTATCTAAATATAAGATGTCAACTCTTTAAAGTTACACTCATAATCAGTTTAAGCCAATAATTTAGTTCAAAAATCTATCCACACTTACACCATCATCACAAGCCATATTCAATCTTACCTAAATCAAAATCAACCTATAGATATTACATTACTACATTCAAGTATTATTCCACTATCATATAATCAAACTCATTCAACACTCAAGGAACAATTTAGACCTGCAAGAAAAATTTGAGCACTGATGATCAAAGATTTATACATTCAAGTCTTTTATTCTAGGTTCTATTTGAAGATTGCTAATTTGTATAAAGTATGCAACTAGCTTCCCCCTACCTGGTTTAAGCAGGGCACTCTTTAAAAGAGCTCTAAAGCCAAAAGTTCACATAGGATCTCCTAACTTGCACCACAGAGCTTTGATCAAAGATCAAACTATACCACCACGATCGTGAACTAACAGAGACTTATCCTGATGTACTAGAGGTCACATGAATGCTAGTCTGCTAGAGTAACTAAAAACTCTAGAAAAGTGACTCAAAGGAAATAAGCAGAGAATGAACTTACTCTGGTCAAGAATTTGATTGGACACTTTTGCTCTACCTGACACTAGGAGCCTAAGGGTGACCTCCGATAGTCAGTTTGATGATAAGTGGGGCCATAATTCTAGAGAGAAGGTAGAGGAGAAAAAGGAAATTCTATTCTAGAGAGATAGTGGTTTTACAAAAATGAAATCTAAATAACTAGTTTTCCTATTTATATGAACTTTTCATTTTAACAATAAAATATTCAGATGTCATTTTACTAATATCGCTTCTACTCTAAGTTTATTCCCTAGGTCTTTACATACTACTACTCTAAAGGAAATTTCTAAGGTCTTACAAGAATAAACCCTAGCCTTAAAAGGAATAAACCCTAGTCTTGAAGGGAATAAACACTCGTCGTGAGCTACTTTGCCAATGAAGCAGGAAGTGAAGGGCAAAAACATACTTAGAAGGTGTTGGCAAGATGAAAGATGGTGGTCCGATGTGATTCTAGCACCAGGAAGACAACACATGGGAGACAAGTATGATAAGAAGTTGGTGGTGAGTAGCAGTTGGTAGTATGCGAAAGAGATTTTGAACAAGCGATTGCCGAAGATAGGTTGTACTCCTCAAGGTGCACCTAACCTTGACTTTGCCAGAAGAAAGACAACGACAACAACTCATAGAGATAGTGGACAGAGGTGACAAAGGCTCTTGATACCAGCTTGAATAGATAAGACAGAGAAAATATAGTGTATTTGACTTACATTGTTTGACCTGTCATTGATGTGTGTGTATAAAAATCTGATCAAACATTCTTGCTCTACTCGATGCCAAGAACCTAGGAATGACCTTTGATCGTCAGTTCGATGACAGCTAGGGCTAGAATTCTAGAGTGAAGGTAGAGGAAAAAATTGAATTCTTTTCTAAAGAGATGATGATTTTATAAAAATGAAATGTGAATAATTGGTTCTCCTATTTATATGAACTTTTTATTTTGACAATAAAATATTGGGGTGTCATTTTATTAATACCACTTCTACTCTAAGGTTATTTCCTAGGTCTTTACATACTACTACTCTAGAGCAAATTTCTAAGGTCTTACAATAATAAACCCTAGCCTTGAAGGGAATAAACGCTTGTCCTAAGCTACTTTGTCAATGAAGCAGGAGAACAAGGGCAAAAACATACTTAAAAGGTGTTGGCAAGATGAAAAATGGTGGTCCGATGTGATTCCAACACCAGGAAAACAACACATGGGAGACACACGTATGATAAGAAGTTGGTGGTAAAAATTGACAGTATGTCGAAGAGATTTTGAACAAGTGATCACCGAAAATAGGTTTTGCTCCTCAATATGCACCTAACCTTAACTTTGCTGGAAGGAAGATATTAACAACAACTCACATAGATAGTAGACAAAGGTGACAAAGGCTCTTGATACCAACTTAAATAAATAAGATGAAAAAAATATAGTATATTCAACTTAAAAATATAATAGTAAGTTGAATATAATATTTCTTTCTTTGAAAGATAATCAATATTACTAATTTTAATCACATATCATTTTTAGCCATAATGACCTACTGGATGTATAATTCAAAACTTAAAAGAAATATTTTAGATTACTAAAATATTACACAATTCATAATACAAATTCAAAAATTAAATTTGTATTATAAATTATAATACAAAACAAAACACTAAGTTTATATATTTTCTTTTATATTATTTAATCTGAAAGGCTTTTGAATTTTAGATTAAACAATAGAAAAAATTCCAAAAATAAAAATTTAATTGTGTTGAACAACATACAAAAACATGTAAATACTTACTAAAAAAAACATATAAATACTTACTAAATAAGCTATCCACCTTCAAGTTCTTCAAAATTTTGTTCTTCGTTAATTCTTTCTCAAAATCTTAATACCTAAACCAGAAGCAGGTTCAATGAAGTAGGAGGAAGAAAAATAAAGTTATGGAAGCTCAATACATGTATAAACCAAGAAAAAAAAAATTTAAAAATATAAAGATGTAAGAAGAAATTATAAAATTACAAAAGAAGAAATTGCCATTAATAGGCCATTTTGGCTCATGGGCTAAATACACTGTCTGAAAATAACTTCATTTAATTTAAACACTTTTTAAGCCTGGGTTATATTTATGATTATTTTGAAACCTATAATTATGGGTATCAATCAATCATTTAAAAATTTGTTAAATTGATAATTTTAATGTTAAAATAATTAATCACTTTTAACCTCATTCAACTCTATTATGTTTATTATTATCAGAAACTCACAATAGTCAATTGCACAAGGTTTTTCTTCTACTTTAAATAGGTTTTAAAAATGTTATTTTACTTTAGTTGTTCGAAATAAGTTAATTTTATATCAAATACTAAGTAATACATTTTTTTATTATAGTCTTTATAAATATGCATTTTTTTAGTCCTTCACAGATATACATTTTTGTATTTAGTTCCAATGTTACTTTTTTTTTTATATTTTATTCCTATAATATGTTGTTTTGTTTTACTATCTCCTGAAGCGCTAATTTGATATTTTTGTGAAGACAATATTAATAATTTGAGAATCTTTTGTTAAGAAAACATGTAATAATGTTATTGATATTAACTTTAACAGATTAAATTAACAACAAGAACGGTTCAAAGTAAAAAATAATAATTAAGAACTAGAGTAAAAGGATCTGTCTTTATCAAGACTAATATATATTTTGAAAATTTATATATCATAATAGACTGAAGAAGTAGATGGGCACGTGTAAAATAGAAGCTACAATTCAATGGGTACTTTTGGCATTTGAACTAAAACTAGAGTTCCAACTTAACTAATTCAAATTGACATTTAACGGGAAATAACATAAAAAAAAAAACAATGAAATAATTTGTATTTTTCTTTTATATCATATTAAAAAAAAACATGACATTGAATACGAAATAATTAACGAAAAATTGTATCAAATAAAAATTGTCATTAAAAAATAGTGGTCTTAATTATCCGCAATAGTATCTCAATCTTTCTAAAGGTGCCACTTGTCACGCAACGTTCTCATCCTCAGCAAACAACTCTGAGTAACACTTTTCAGCGAGGAACACGTTACACGTTATAAAATGACCTACTACACAATAATATTTATTACTTATTTATATTAGAAGGAATTCTTCGTCAATTCCGACATTTATTTTCTTCCAATAAACTTATCGTATCGAAATAATCCAATTTTTCACCCAAAAATTAAATAAATAGATAATTTTAACCCGACTCATCTAAAAACATTATATCTTTTCAACTTTTATCATAATTAAATAATCAGGTTGTTTCAGAGATCTAAATTTGTCTAAACTTAATGTATACAGTTGTAAAATTCGAATTTACATGTTCTCTTTATGGTTAAAATCCATAGTATCCAAATAATCTAATTATTAAATCTTTAATTTTATTTATTAAACAATAAAAACACATTCATTTAAGGAATTTTTATTCGGACATTTATTTTCTTTCAATAAACTCATACCTAATCCGAAAAGTATCGAAATAATGCAATTATTTATCAGAGAAAGCATATCTGGTTTTCATTATGTTTTTATGATCCAAACAAAGACGGAGCAAAAGGGTGAGTGGGGTCCCTGCAATGTTACTCGTCACTTTTTAGTCTACTTGCTACTTTTCAATTGGTTCAATAATAATGAAGTTAAATTAAATTAAATTAAAATTCGAACACAAAATTCTGAACCGAAACTGAAACCATTCCTCTCTGGGTCTTCAAGCAAGCGAACTTTTGCTTCAAATTTCATAAGAGAAGTGAAGGATCTCAATCCATCGCCAATGAGCTTTCAAGACATCCAAGGTGGACCCCACCCTCCATCTCGCCGGAGCCAGTCGCCGGCGCAGGCCGTCGCCGCCGGAATTTTCCAGATCAACACCGCCGTCGCCACTTTTCGGCGACTTGTCGATGCCATCGGAACCGTTAAAGACACTCCCGAACACCGTCAGAAGCTGTACCTTCACTTTACCCCCTTTTCTCTTCACTTTTTTTTTTTTTTTTTTTTTTTTTTTTTTTTTTTGTGTGTTTTCACTATGGTGTGTTTGGTAGGCACAATACGAGGCAGAGGATACTGCAGCAGGTGAAGGATACTTCTGCTAAGCTCAAATCATTTCGTGAATCTGATCGTGATGCTAATTCCAATGTAAGCTTATCTTTTCTTGTTTTTTATGTGTTTGGTTTATCCTTTTATTGTTTCCTTTTGTTTATGCTTCATATGTGTTACTTTGAATTTTGATTACCCACAATTGATCATACCCTGGTTTTCTGGTTTTGCAATTCATTTTTAGCCTTGTATTCGATGCTCTCACATAGTTTTTCTGCTTCTTTTACTATGAAGATTTTCATATGAATTCCCTCACATTGTGAATATTTTTATGTTCTCATCTAATCATGATCATTTGTTAGTTATGTATGTTGACTCTAGTAGTAATTATTTTATCCCAGTTGTGGGTAATTTCGAATTGGTTAACACGGCGTAAAGATTTTTAGACTAAGTGTTTCAAAATTACAATCAGCTCTGAATTGTATCTGTGTAAAAGGAAAAGAAAAGTTTGGATAGATAACCCTCCTTATTCATTTTGTAACCCAGGCTAGTCAGAAAATTGAAGATGCTAAGCTTGCTAGAGATTTTCAAACGACATTGCAAGAGTTTCAGAAAGTACAACAGCTTGCTTCTGAGCGTGAATCGGCTTACACCCCTGCCTCCACGTCTTCTACTTTACCAATAAGGTCAATGAACCTACTTGTATGAATTTTTTCATAAACATTTCTGGAAGGAAAAAATTAAGAAGTAAAATAGAAATTAGCTTCTCTAAGCTAAAACTAGTGCAGAAACTCTCTCAAATAATTTTTTCTCTGTTTTGTTTTTAACTTGTTCATAAGTTAATCTTAGTTTATAAAGAACTTGTTTTCCTTCTTTTCTTCTTATTTTCTTTCTTAGAAGTGTTTATGAAGAAGAATATAATATTATTGTAAAAGAAATGATTTTATAGTGTTGAAAATCTAATTTGCTTTTTTTTTTTTTGTTTTT
>Ga0209700_105903_pt1 | contig 19880 bp, 5 predicted proteins | sample SiratroredBW_FD_187528 | JGI IMG/M metagenome (GOLD analysis project Ga0209700, IMG submission 187528) | Root nodule microbial communities of legume samples collected from California, USA - Siratro red BW (SPAdes) (version 2) | ecosystem: Host-associated > Plants > Roots > Nodule | place: USA...
TTTTTCTTGTGCTTATTTTTAGTTTTTTTTTTAATAAAATATTTTAGTGGAATTAGGGTTTCTTCTTTGGATTGTTTGAGTGAAGTTAGGGTCGTATTTGATTATGCTTCTGTAGCCACTTTCAATAAACCCTTGTTTTTGTTTTGTTGCGCGCCTTTTTTTTATTTTGGTAACTGGAGTGCGCGCCTTTTTTTTTGGTAACTGGTGTGACATGAAGAACATTCTGATTTGGTTTGTGTAGACAGCCTAGTGAATTGGTATTGGGAAGAGAATCTGATGGGTACATGATTCTGTCCTTGCCTAGGGTTGTAGAAGCAGCTGGCATGTCTCTGTTTCTGGGAGAAGAGAAGGTGGTTGGGTTCTGTGTGGTGGGTGCTGGGGTGGCTGAATGGGTAGTATTATAATCACGGGGTTGGTTATCAACTCAGTTGAGGGTATTAGGTTAATTGGTCAAATGGGTCACTGTTAAACTTGTTGAACAGCATGAACTGCTATATGTGACATTAAGATTAAAATTATAAATATTTATTATTATTATTATTATCAAATATCATGGTTCAGTGTTAAGTAATTCCTAGCGATTTCAAAAGCACGGTTTCAATTCTTCTGGTCGGTAGTTTTGCTTTTTCCTTAATGTTAAGCCGGCCATTGTTCTCTTGGGTAAGGCCTTGCACAGTAACTGGGGTCTCCATGAGTGGTTGGCTCAGAAAGTACAACTACAACAGCTTTCACGCTTCCAGTTATCCAGTTCCATTGTAGTATATCTGAATCAGTGATAAAATTGATATGCTTGCAAGTCTGGATGTGAGATCAGAGAGCAAAGGTTTAAGGAAATTCCTGTATAATACTGTTAGCTAGCTTTAGTATTTTTTGAAATGAATTATTTATGGAGAATACAAGGTAAATTTGACTGTTATAAAATATAATTATTTATATTTTCTATTTAATCTTATATTTGTTAATGAGGTCTACGATTGATAACTTTCACTGGTCAACCGTGAATACGGTCTTATTTGTTTAGTGAAGCCTTACAATTAATAGTGTTCACTAGTGGATGTTAAAGATGATTTTATATTTGTTAGTGAGGCTTTATAGTTGATAGCTTTCACTGGTGGATCATAAAAACAATCTTATTTGTTTAGTAAATCCTTATTGTTGATAGCATTTAAAAATGATCTTACATTTTTTGAGGAAGCTTTACGAGGGATAGTGTTTACTTGTAGATCGTAAAACCATTGCCTTTCTCTATCTGTCTCAATTTCTCTTGAGTGAGTCCCGTTCCTCTGCTTTTGAATTTTAGTGTTTGTTCTGATTTTCACCTCATTTCTCTGTTTCCATCATTCTATGACTCTGCTTCCATTTGTTCAATAATTATGTGATGTTTCAATTCTCGTTGTTTTGTTTTGTCCTGGGCTCCTAGGCCCGATTTGTTGAGTCTCCAATAAGACACACATTACATTTTGGCATGTTTGGTTAACGTTATGAGATTCATCTTACATGTGAATTTAGGAATTTTCATTTTTATGTTGCCACTTTTGACTGTTCCTGCTAAATTACTGCCTTTTCATTCCAATAATTTTTGTTTCTATCTGTGCTGTTTATACTATCACTTGTCAATTTTATTATTTTTCTGTTTTCAAGGCTGTCTAGTGGAAGTTTGAACTTTGAACATGTATGGGAGAACAGCTTGCCAACTTGTGAAAGAATTCGCAAGTGGAGATAAGGGCCAGCTTGTGTCATTCAATGTAAGTCCAGTTCTTCATTTTAATTGGTTGTTCTTATTTTTATTTTCTAAATTTGTTGGGTTATGTTGGAACGGCCTTGTATAGTAGAGAACACGTTACACTATCAACAGGTATGTTGGAAAGCAGCTTTAATTGCAGACACCCCTAATCCGCCTTAGTTGGGTTATGTTTGAACTCAAATGTTCTTCACGGGTGCTTTAATTGCAGTCTCAAAGGTGTGGGTCTAGTTTCACAGACTAGAGATATGACTTAAGAGCTTGTTTGGGTAAACTTGTTAAAGTACTTAACTGGCCATAAATAGAGCTCATAAAGCTTGTGTATTTTTCAAATTGCTAGCTAGTTTTTTGAGATCAAGTTTTTCCTTAGGTCCAAATTATAAAATTAGTACTCTTTTGTGAGTGATATATATTCTTATTAAATGTTGAAATAAATTTGGAAAAGCTTGCATGAACCACATTTGAGTTTTATGCATCTGGGGATTTCTAGTTGTATCTAATGGCAGCCAATGTTACTGGTGCTTTGTGATGGCAATTTGTGTTACGAGAATATGTCACGGTAACCTAACTGGGGATGCTTTAATTCTTCTTAAATCTTCCCTTTGCCTGTCTACCATGACCTTTATCCTCAACTACAATACTGGAGCTGTATATGGATCTATAGTACTTTCTTTGGATTTAAATACTGCATATGATTCTTTTCTGCTTCAAAGGTTCAAGTTAGCGAGTGTAATTCAACTCTGTTTGCTATGGCAAGTCGACAACCTTTAAAAGTTGTGAGATGAAATTTGAAATTGTTTGCCGGATATTATCTTTTTAATTTGATTCAGGATTCAAGTAGCTATTTCACATATGAAATATTTTTTCTTAAATTCATTAACTGCTTTGCTGTTTAGGTCCCTTTCTAAATTTCTCAATCATTTCTATCATTTTCATACTTCTCCCCACTCTGAAGGGGAAGAAAAAGCTTCGAGAAACTACCCTAATTGCTGTCAGAACTTGTTATGGTCTATTGGGGCTCATTATGTTTCAGTTTATGACATCTCATCCTAGATGGTGAAGTATTTTTTATGTATGATACTGCTATTTGATTCCTTGATTTTCTTTACTCTTATTTTTTATCTATCATAGACCTTTTCCCATGGGTTTGTAACTCAGTATCCACTCTTTATATTGCTATGGCTATGTGCATACTTTGGTTGATTATTTTGCCAATAATCTTGTAGAGTGACTTGTTTCAACAAGTAGTTGCAGAATGCAGTCAACATCACCTTGAACTTCAGTCCCTGATAAGGTAACATTAATTTGCTGTCCTGCTTTTTTTATGTGCCCCCCTTTTCTACATTGGAGTGTGCTATTTCATATATTTTGAACGCGAGCTTGTGTATGATGAAACCGTATTGCAGAGTTAAGTAAGGGATGATAAAGTCACATACGTATTTTCCCTTGACCATAACTTTTCATAGTGGTATCCTATCCCATTTGAGCATGTGCTGTTCTGTGTAAACAGGAAGATACAGGAAGAAGGTTTGGATATCCAAACAGCAAGAAATGCAGATCACTACGGAGCCCTTATCCACCATCTTGCTTTAGTCCGAAATAAACGTTGCCTAATGGCCTATGTGTAAGTATCTCTCTGAAATGCCGTTTACCATCAAGCATAGCTATTGTTATTACTGTATTTTGTAATCTATCTGCATTCTGAGATTCTATAACGTGTCTCTCTGTAGGTATAATCGAGCAGAAATAATACGGAACTTATTATGGAAGATAGGGCATGTGCTTCCTCAAGAAATTGAAGAGAAGCTTTCTCATGCGGAGGAAGAGCATTTCAGGAAGCATTCTACAGCACTGAAATCTTATATGTCGAAAGTGATGGTTGATCTGACTGTGGTAACCTCTCCCTCTCCTTCCCCCATTTCCTTCCGTTCTCCTACACACATGAGCACACATAAGAGATATACATAGTTCAGATAACATGTGCATCGTCATAGTTTCCAAGATGTTCTGTCTCTAATCGATGCCTTGCAAAGTAATTTCAGCCTAGTTGCTTGTGATTATTGATTGATAAGTAACTTCTTTTCCTTGTGCTATATAAAACTATCCCTAGTTTTAATTCCATGTTTGTGTCGGAAACTTCTATGCATCTAGTTATTGCTCTGATAATATAAGCAAGGGTTATCATGCAGATACTTGTTTGGTTGTACCATAAGATCTTTTGTAGAATGAATTGGGGAAATTGGTTGATAGTAATCTTGGTGGTTAAGAACCATGCTTCTAATGACTTCACTATACATGAATGAGTTTAAATGTAATTTCGTATCATTGTTTAATGATTCTTTTAGTTCTTACTTTTTCACCAATTTTCATGAAAAAAAAATAGAGGTCAGGTGTGAAAAGAAATTTGCCTTATTTTATCATTCCACCTGTGTTTGTCACTCTTTCAATGCATGTACTATATTTATATTATGTTTCTATTTTTCTAAAATAAAGACTCCACAAACTTACATATAAACTACCAGTTTTGTTTTGTGTGATTTCTGCTAAAGTTGTTTTTATCAATTTCCAGTTTAAATTGTTACATCGAAGACTACATATCATCTATATGATATATTTAAAGTGATTTTTCATTGTATTTGAATCTTATAATTCAATACTCAATTATGATTTCCTATTCAAAAAATTGTTCAACGATTCATGAATCTGGATTCTAACCTTGCAGTAAAGTACTATGTTTTCACTCAATCTGCATTTTAATAGGATATGGTACCACCAAAAGATCCTTACATCAAAGTAAGGGTTCTTGATGACATTGGAGATGGCATTCTGCTTAGTGATGATAAGACTGCAAATTTTGCCTGCCATTCAATGCATCTTCTGAAGCGAACTGATGCTGAGCAATTTATATCACGGGTTGAGTTTCTTGCACCTAAAGATTTATTGCATTATGGTTTGAAATGCGATCTAATTTTTTCTGTTTTCCGAAATATCAACAGGGCCAAATGGAGGAACTCACGGGTTGATCTTGTTGGCTTTTACCTAGAGGATATGTATATGAGAAGGCCATTGGCAACTTGCATTTTGTACTCAGCTTCATTTTGAACTTGTGGATTGCATAATCCAAGTAGCTTTTAGGTTGTGTAATTCAGAAGACAGATAATATTTGGAATTAAAATTCCATGAAGGGTGAAATGAGAACCTTGATGGAAATATTTGGAGGTAGAGGAAGCAGTCTCTTTTTCCAAATCCACGACAAGTTTGGGAGTGATTCTTCCTCTACCAACATTGTGGGTTGTACAACCCGTAATTTAAATTGGAAACCTTTACTGCATAAGACTAAGGTGATAACCACTACACTATAGCAGATTGTTGGTTATACAACTTGCAAAACAAAACAATTTATAAATACATTGCGGGTTACAAAATTTTTTTTAAATGTATTGCGAGTTGTATAACCCGCAATGTAAAAATACAAATTTTTTTTAAAATGTATTGCGGGTTGTACAATCCGCAATGTAAAAATTTTAAAAAACGCATTGCGGGTTGTAGAAGGTGTAATGTGTTTCAAAAATTTTACACTATGAATTATAGACTAAAGACATTTTGGTCTTTTTATTATGTCTAAAATGGGAATTTTGAAAAACTATGAAGGTACAGGAAGTCGTCATGGAGGTGCAGAAAGAATCACTCCAAGTTTGGTGTTTTCTCTTTTCATAGGTTGGGCTATCAAAATAAAGACTAAAAATACGCATTATAACTAGTGTATATGATTTTTTTTAATGTAAAAAATGCCTACATAGTTTGTGATATTTAATTATTTACTAGTTACTCAGAAGATCATTTTATATAAATATATTAAGGAAGTTAGATGATAGCTGTTTATTTAATTATATTATTTTAAAATAAATCATTCAAACAAATATTACATTTCTGGAGATTATTCTGCAACGGTCTTTTTAGTTCAAAATACACCTTTGTTTGTTTACCAAGCTTCCCCAGATAATACCTAATATATTTTCATCGTAATTAATACAAAGATTTGATTACAAATTTTAATTTTTAAGGACTTTTTTAATTAAGAGAAGATCTTTATTTTTTAAAAACTAGACTTAAATACTTTTTTTTTTCTACAAAAACATTCTTCTATTTCAATTTGCAATTTTTATTTTCTTTGTATTTAAAATAGTAAAATATAATCAATTTTTTTTTTAATTTTAGGGTATTTTATTTTCTTATTTTGACTTAATTCAACATAAATTTAACCTATTGATTTAAAGTATTCATTAATATTAATTGACAACGTTCACTTAATAAAAAAAAATGCAATTCAATATAATAGAAACACCAAAATTGCATTTTAATAAAAAAATGCAAAATAGATTACTAAAAAACTCAAATTAGAACAATTTGCTTTAAAAACACAACTTCGACAAATAAATTATTTAAAAACTCAAATTAGAATAATTTGTTTTAAAAAGACAATTTTGATAACGCAAAAGAAAAAAATAAAACGCTGTTTGAGTAAACTTAATTGTTCATGTAGGATTAAAATTTTTAAGACAAATACTTTGTTAAAATTGTTTAAAACATGAATACATGAAGGTTAACTACGAAAAACTTCTAGATAATTCTTAAGTATGTTGTATTTGAGTTTGTTCATGTACCTAGTATATTCATTGTAGGTTACCATATAGATATTGATCAACACAAGTATAAACTATAAAAAAAATTATCATAAATTCTATGTTTATATAATCTAACATTGAAATACATAATTTCTATTAATCATACATAAATCCTTATATCAAGAAAATTCACTAAGGAATATCTATTGATGCTTTTTGAAACACTCATATTAGGTATTCTTTATTAAAAATTTAACACTTAACCCATTTTAGTACAAGTATGCAAATATCATCTACATAAATCAAAGTGAATTTAAAGTATATCTATATCGATGTTCCAACATGTGTTCTTATTCACTTTTTCATACTTGGGCATACACGTGGTTTGACTGACGATACAATAAATCTTTATTTAGTTTTTCAACATTTAATGTCTTAGTCCATGTGACTTATACTATTAATGAAGTTAAGAAATCTTGATTATAACAGATTTTTGTTTAATACCTACAATTTAACTAGTCATGTCACATGTTACTGAGGTATTGTCAAGATCTTTTGATCTTTTAGTGAAGTCATATGGTTGATAGTATTCACTAGTGAATCGTTAAAATGATCTTATATTTATCAATGATGTCTTATTTGTGAATTAGCTCGTGAGTCATAAAACACAATCTTATTTTTGTAGTAAAGCCTCACTAATGTGTTGTAAATACAATCTTATATTTTTTAATCAAACTCATAGATGGTAAAATCTTATTTATTTAGTGAACTTTATAGTTGATAACATTTACTAATGGATTATAAAAATAATCTTATATTTATTTAATGGAAGCTTATAATTGATAGTGTTTACTATTTATCTATCATATAGTGAAAAGTAATATAGTGAAAAGTAATATATGTTTACTTGTGAGACTTTCCATCTTAAAATTGGTAAACAGAAATATATTAGAAAAAATAATAATAATTATGTATACAAATAATAATAAGAGAAATTTTTAATTATTATAAATTTGACTGAAAAATATAGTTTTTGAAATTTGAATCTAAGTTACAAATATAAATATATATTTTATATTTAGTGTTGCTGTATGTGCTTTAAAGATATATTTCTGATTATATATTTGACAATTTTCTGTCAGAAACTTTTTAATCTAAATTTTGAACATGATTCGGAAACTATATTTTTTTGCTACGGTCATTATACTGAAATTAAGAGCTGTAGAAAATAATTTTAAGGATGGAAAAAAGAATTGCTTCTAAACTCTCATTGGTATTGATGACAATATCTCATTTCCCCAACTATAATCCTACTCATCCCCTCTCAACCAAGAAATGGAGCTATTTTAATAAAAAAGACTTTAAATTAAAATATAATATTTTTTTATTATTTTAGAAATCTCAAGAGCTCTTATACAAGAATTCATTCTTCATCATGAAAATGTTATCTCCTTCTTTAATACAAAATTTTCTAAATAATAGATTTTATAGTTGACAGTTTTTTGGTGAAACTCTACCCATATATGGATGCTTTAAATTTTATTTGATGATTTGTAGATCCATTTTCTTTAAGACATAATTTAAAGAGACCAATGTATGTATAGACCAATTTATACAAACATATGAAAATTTATCTTTCTTTTTCTTCATATTATTTTTTTCTCAATCTCACCACTCACTATCTTGAACCACTGAAAAATGATTCGAAATATGATGACGAAAAATAAAAATTACTTAAAATTTAAAATAAATTAAATGTTTTTAAATTTTCTAAAAATTATAAATTTTCTTATCTAAATATAAAGTTAAATTGAAGTTTCAGATTGAGTCTTTCGGGTCAGGACCCGAACCGTATTAAGGGTTTACTCGTGTAGTGATTTTACCTTGGTAGGAAGAACTTGGGTCACATCCCATAAAGAGTTCAGTTCAAATTCAGAGGCTTTGTGTGAAATTGGATTTCCAGGTACTCTTACAGTTCAAATTCAAAGTTAGTTGTGTTCGAAAGTTATACTCTTTATGTGAGTGAGTGCCTCCACATTCCTTGTTCGATTTTTCAAGTTTTATTTGAATGATATTTTCGTTTATTTATTCTATTTTTATGTTTATTTTCTGCAGAATAACAAAAGGGGTGCTCATTCTCCTGCAATTTTCCTTTTTTTTTCCCAGTTATTGCTGAAGTTTGGCAGTTCAGTAGAAAAAGAAGGGAAATTGTGTTCAAACTTCATCATGGTAAGCTTTGTTTTTCGTCACAAAGGTTCAATTTTAAAAGGGTAGAAGTCAAATCCCTGCACCATTTTCTGTGTTCGGTGCTCGAAGGGCATGATAAATTCGTTACATGCAATTTGTTTATATGGCTATAGTGCTGTTCTGTGCATTTTTTTTTATTTAGTTGCTAGAACGTGTAATGCAACTGGATGTTTAATTTATTGAATCTTATAATAGTTATTGTATCAAACTAGAAATAAATTATGACTGAGCTGCACTTTTGTTGAGTTTTTAAAATTTTTAAAGCTGTTAGGTTTTCTTTTTTCTCCCTATAATTATTTTGTTTGTCATTTTTTTCAATTTCATTGGTTGTGTCTTTTCTGGTTTGTTGTTGTGCTCAGGAGGTATTCAAAAGGGCCATACTACAGCCAGGGCCACCTGAAAATTTTGCTTTGAAGACAGTCCAAGAAGTAATAAAGCCTCAGGTATGTGTACTCTTTTGAAAATTTAACTCTTATCCGGTACTTGATAATGAGAATTGTGGAATTAGTTTTGTAAAATTTTAGATATGATAGTGGTTTGAGCTCTTTATTATTATAGTTACCTTGGAGGTGGTGGTTCTTAGAATTTGTTTGAGTCTATTAGTCTGATTATTGTTTTTTTGGATTCTTTCCCGGAGGGCAGTGATAGTGGTCAGGTGGGGTGATGTCTGAAAGGTACAGAAAAGGAAGATATATTTGAAGTTAAGGCACTGTTAGAGAAGAGTGGAACGAGTGTTGATTCATAAGTGGAGTGACCAACCAAAAAAATGCTGTAGAGGGATAGTGGTATGGCCACTCTTTTGAACTGTGAACCTTAAACATAGGTTTACACTAAAGATGTATATATGCTGAAAAATAATCAAAGAAATACCCAAAGTTAAAGTGAAGTCGTTGTTGTTCCAACTTTTTAGAGAGATCGGAGACAGAACAGAGAAGAAAGAAGTAGATACTTGGTTGAAATGGCAGTGTGTAGGCCACAAAAGTGGTGAAATAGCTGTATCGTTAGAGAAGAGATGGATGACAGAATTTAATTGTGCCTCCTCTATCATAGCCAGGTGCAGTGTGACTCAGCTCTGAGGAGTCGGGTCATTCTGGAACGAGTACCATACCATGATAGTGTACTTATTATTAACTACTTCTTGTTAGGGTTTTAGGTTATGTAGTACCTGTAGATCTCAGTTTAAAATCTTAAGCAAGTCTTCTTAGGTTCCATATTGAATTTTTTTGTGTAATATAAAATTTTAGAATATAACATTTTTTATTATTTTGGGGAACTTGAGAGTTTTTCTGGAAGAACTCATTCTTCACGGTGGAGATCTTATCTCTCCCTCTAGTGCAAAATCAGCTCTTTGTTGACTTACGTTGTCTATCTGATAGTCCATTTCCATGATGTTTGCATGGTGACTGATTGATAATGCTGGCCTGAGGTTCCCTTCGTGGTAGTTTTCATGTGATTTTTGCTAACTGCTGATTCATTTGTGTGGAACAGAAACAAACGAAATTGGCCCAAGACGAGAACCAGTTCCTAGAAAATATTTTACGTATGCTGCTTCAGGAGTTTGTGGTATGTGTAACCGTTGCCCTTATTCATAATTCAAATCTTATATTTTTTTCTGTCGTTGTTGAATGTATAACAACAATCTAATTCTACAGAAAAGAATTCATTTTAAAATACCATTGAGAATGTTACTGCCGTGCATCAATCATAAATGGTGCTTTTTAGGATCTTTCCCCTCTATTGCATGCTTTTTATGCTTGATATGTACAGGATCTGCAATTTAATTTCTTTTTACAGCAGGACTTTATTGCATTAGTCAAATTTACAAGAACTAAAAAGTATTATGCTTGTTGGAAACAAGAGTTCAAGCAAGTGAGTGACAGGAAAAACATGACATTTAGACTGAGAATATTGGAATTCTCTAATTTCCTGGACTGTTTGTGACACAAAACAAAGTCCTTATTCCCATATTATTTATACTAAATTACTAATACAATTAGCAAATGACACTTAAATCTATACTTTGTTAACCTACAATAACTGCTAAGTTAATGCCAAAGGATTTCAAGATGTTAAGTAAAGAACATAAAACAAAGATAACTTCAACAAAGTTGGCAAATCAGGATTTCTATTGGTCATGGCTATGTTAGTTGCATTTGCAGCCTGAGTTATACCAGTTCCACCATGGCATCAATTTAAACTCTTTAAATCACCAACAAAATTCCAAAACACTTTACATTCTTTGAGTTTCTCAAAATAGTAAGTAACCAAGAAACAAACAATCACGAACACAGGCTTCTTTTCTTTTCTTTTTTCGGTCTATCTTTTTACATATAAAAAACAATTTTTTTAAGAAGTGAAGAATATTATACAGGGCTTAAAATAGGAAAATAAAATAGTTTACATTAAGGAACAAGAGGAGTGTTAGCAACACATTGAATTTTACCCAATATTAAATAATGTGTCTAATAGTGTGTGTGGAAAGTATGTTGAAAATAAAATGTTAAGTGTTAGAATTTCTCTGAAGAGTAATGGACATCGATGTAATAAAGCTTTTGCACCCTTAACATATTTGTAAGACAGTGTGCTTTCTACTACATGCAAGACAAACAAATAGTTTATTCTCAAAACAATTGCTTATTTCAGTGAGCTATGTTACACCCAAATACAGCAAACTGTATCCAAAACCAGTAAAAATGGTCAGCAAAAACTGGTCCAAGTATTTCTGTTACTTTTTTTTTCTTTGTATTCAAATGTTATTGAGTTGTACAGTATGGAGTGTTATCTAGATACCTAATTGGCTTATATAAATAAAGTGAACTCTAAAGCCAAAAGAGTGTTCCAAGAAACATAATTCAAGAATTGTGTCTATCTAATGCTTCTCTTGTTTATTTTCCTTTCTCTATTCTCTTGTTTCTTTTACTTTCTCTGTTTCATTATTGCCTTGGTTATGTCTGTTTATAATCTGAATTACTTTGCTTGTACCTATACTTCAGTCAGCGGCAGCATCTGCTGAGAAAATAATGGAATTTGGGCAATCTATTGATTCTAGTGAAACTACTCAGGGCCACATTCCTCGCCTTCTTGGTACGTGCTCCATTTCATTTTTCAGAAAACATTGTTTTCCTTTTCTTTACACTCAATCGTTCTTATAATTTTGATGTACTGTATATTTTGCTCTTCCACAAGAAGTTTTATATTTTGACTGGAGCATTTATAGGAATTTGTAAAACACATATGCAATATAAATATTGGAAAGGAAAAATAGCCGAAAATTATATGTGGAAACTATGGCCATAAACAGGAAAGAAAATTTAGGATTAAGCATATTATTTGTTTTGTTACATGTATACATTTATGTATATGTAAAATTTGAGACTAATATTGCCACACACACACACATTCAACAATATTAATGAATTTCATGATAAAATAATTTGAGAAAAAAAAAATAAAGAAGACAGTTTGTTTGAATGTTTATTCAAGTAGTTTTTTTGTGCAGAGTGGTAGTTTGCCATCTGGAGCTTAGCATTAAATGTTTGCCATGGTAATCTTTTGTGATTGGCATCAAATTGATATTTCCAATTATTGTCTATCTGTTAATGCCAACTTTACATGTACTCTTTTGCACTTTTAAGTTTTTTTCTTTCTAGAATTAGAGATGATATATATTTTAAGGGCAGGTCTTTACATGTTTATTTAAGGGTTTCATTATTTTGAATTTGCAACGAGACTGGAAGAGCTGCAAAATTTGACTAGTTTTAGGCGTTTCCGTTCTTCGTATCTTTACCCGTCTCTTTGTTGTGGATTTTTCATCCTTGCGTCATTGAGAACCTGCTAGTTTGGTCTTTCCAGAAATGCTATAATGAGTTTTAGTTATGTTTTAATTGTATGCAAAGTTGTGTTCCCCTCCTACTCATGCTGTGTGTGGCCTTTACTTTTCAGATATTGTACTCTATCTGTGTGAGAAAGAACACATTGAAGGTGGAATGATTTTTCAGCTGCTGGAAGACTTGACAGAAATGTCTACAATGAAAAACTGCAAAGATATTTTTGGCTATATAGAGAGTAAACAAGATATATTAGGCAAAGTATATTTCTCAGTTGTTTTTAGCTCTTTGTGTTTGTGTATTAATTAATTATTGCATAAGTACCATATTATAATCTTTATTACTCTGGAACTATTGTGTTTGTGTGACTGACAGCAAGAACTTTTTGCTCGAGGAAAACTTGTGATGCTAAGAACCTGCAATCAACTTCTTCGTCGTCTGTCAAAGGTACATTTAAAACAAGTTCATGGTCTAATAAAAAATAGCTGTAGTAAACTATGAGCTCTTTGTTACGTATAAAAAAAGTATTTTGATATAAAATAATTTAGCGATTAGGTTTTGGATATACATTCTTGTAAGTTGTAGCTATAGGATAAATTGTTCATTTCTTGGGCTTTTATAGTATTGAACTAGTATTGTTTTAAATCGTGTTTGCGGAGGATCTATATTTCTGTGTGAAGAAATGACTGTATTTGGTTTTTCTTATTATGACAGCTGTAATTAGATGTGTTGTTTTTTTTTATGTTGTAGGCAAATGATGTGGTCTTTTGTGGAAGAATTCTCATGTTTTTAGCTCACTTCTTTCCATTATCAGAGCGATCAGGTATAATTATGTAAGCTAGGGGTGTACATGGGTCAGGTTGGGGTGGTTTTGGACAAACCTGTATCACCCAATCGTATAAAAAAATCTCTGGTTAGGTTAGGTCGGATTTCTACATTTTTTTACTAGACTTATTCCATCCCTTGATTGAGTTGGGTCAATTGGATCACAGGTTTTGAATTTTTTTTTGCTAAAATTTGTAATTTCAAGATGTTTTTTCTTTTTTTTTCGATTTTTAGAATAATTTTTTTAAAAAATAGACTGTTATTTAGTATTTGAAGAATTGCAATTTGATTTCAAATATACACATTTAGTGAATAGAATAATGGAGTAAATTGAATAATAGTGTTATATTATTACTTAATATTTTGGTCTGGTCGGGTTGGGTCTTGTTTTCAATATACATAAACCATTATCCAACCAATAGGAGATTGTGTTGGGTAGGGGTTGACCCAATCACTAAAAAAATTAATCCAATCTTTTGAGGTGGATTGAGTCGTCGAGTTATCTGACCTGATGAACACCCCTAATGTAAGCCTATATTCACGTCTGGTGTCAATTTCCTTTCCTTGAGTCCTTTGTCACTTTGATGTTTTTGAAAAACATTTGCAGCTTTAAATATCAAAGGAGTTTTTAACACATCCAATGAAACAAAATTTGAAAAAGAACCCTTGGAAGGTACATGTTAATGCCATTTTTAATACCTTTTTATTAATACAAGGTTTAATTTTTCTTTCCAGCTAATATTTATTTTTCCTCACTTTCCAGGCATATGCATTGATTTCAATTTTTATCAGACTTTTTGGGGTCTTCAGGTAGGTCTTGTTTGAAATTTTAGTTCTTGAAGTTGGAGTTCTCATTATTAATGAATTTCTAACGAATAGTTCTCATTAAAGCCAGAGTATACCATTTTGACTACTTTTTATTTTGGAAAAAAGCTTAAAACATGTATGTTTGATCAGTCTTATCTTCTTTGATGTAGGAATTTTTTTCTAACCCTACTTCCATTAGTCATGCTCCGGTAAAGTGGCAGAAATTCACATGTAGCTTGTCGGTAATGATTTGTTTCATAGTTTCTTGTTTGTAACATTTGTATAAGCAATTTTGTCTTGAATATGATGTTTCTGTAGTTGTTGGTTTTTTTACCTCTGAATTTTTGTTGGATAAAAGGTTGTATTAAATACATTTGAAGCACAACCTTTGAGTGATGAAGAAGGAGATGCTAATAATTTGGAGGAAGAGGCAGTTAATTTTAGTATAAAATATCTCACGAGCAGCAAACTAATGGGTCTAGAGGTAAGCAGTTTGACTGTTCAATTTTAGTTAGCATGTTCTTCTCTTGACTCATGATCACCTCTTTCTTTTTTTTTGTTTCTTTTTGGTGGTGGAATGCATAACAGTTAAAGGATCCAAGTTTTCGACGTCACGTTCTAGTACAGTGTCTTATATTGTTTGATTACTTGAAGGTAATACTTTTTAAAAGATTAATTTCTTTGTAATGTGTTAAACACATTCTATATTAGTTGATGTGTTTCAACTACATTTGCATTTAGGCCCCTGGAAAAGGTGACAAGGATTTGCCATCTGAAAACATGGTCAGTGCTGCCTACCTTGATTTCTTTAGATTATGCAACATACACTAAATTGTCTTCACAGCTGTATATACTTTGACTATCAGAGCCCCTTCTACATGTCTTTCTAAGTGCTCTCTATTTGCTATCATTGCCTTGCTAGACATGGTCTATACTGTTCCTCATAAATTACTTTAACGGGTTATGTTTCTTGCTTTTATAACTGAAGGTTTGTCCTTCCTTACTAGAATCCTACTGGCAGTACATTTCTTTTCTTTTCCTTTGATTCGTTATCATGTAAGAAAAAACACAAAATAGGAGCATTTGTGCTAATAAAGTGTACTAAAATGGAAACAAAAGGGAAAATTATTAATTTGAAAAAGGGAAATCCGATCCCTATGCATAGTATAATATTTATAAATGTTTGTGGACACAGCAATGGTTCCAAAACTCCCTTTAGATCTTTGAATAACATGTTCACCTTGGCACCTTAGAATGGGAAAGAAAATCAAAGATAACTGAACAAAATTTTATTATAGAATCATGATCAGGAATATGTGATTGACCTAGCTTAAGCATGCTGAATTTATCTTCATTTTCTCTTTATATCCAGGGTTTCATGTTTGTATTAGTTTGCCGTTTTATATTCAAGTTCAATACATAGTTTTCTTTGAAAGTAGCTGTATGGAGATGCAGTTAGCATTACTTTATGGCCAATTTCTTTTGGACATTCGTATCCTCCCACATGTTATTAGCTATATAAAGTTGTTTGTCAAACAAACATTCTTTGTTATTTTTTGATTGCTTTGTGGAAACATGAATTGGTCTTCTTGGAAGGAGAAACTTTCTTTTAGCTTGTTATTTGTTTTCAAGACTGCTTGTCTCCTATTAAATGTATTGATAGAAACTGCTGTTTTGATTGAAGCGCGATTTTTTACATGTAATGTAACCTTGGACTACATATTTTCTTATTTAATTCAGAAAGAAGAGATCACATCATGCGAGGAACGTGTTAAAAAACTTCTTGAACTGACACCACCAAAAGGGTCAGAGTTTCTTCACAAAATTGAGCATATATTAGAACGAGAAAAGAATTGGGTTAGCATCTTCCTTTAACTCTTCCTCCGTATAAACATGTGCTTGCTTTTTACCATTAACCATGAAGATTATGTTTAGTGTTTAGCTTAATATAATCCCATTCTGTACTTTTTAGGTGTGGTGGAAACGTGATGGCTGCCTCCCATATGAAAAGCAACCTATAGAGAAGAAAGCAGTACCAGAGGGATCCAAGAAGCGGTATGGCTGTTGACAAAAAATGTTTGGCATCTGATAATGGCTTAAGATTATAGAATATAAATCTTTTAGAATCTCGAAGAAGATAAGAAAAATTATTTCCTTATTTTCTTAAGGTCATTGCTTATGAATTAAATACTTGTTATCTATACATGGACGTTGCAGTAAGCAACCAATTGAATGCAGTGTAAATTGGGGAAGTTTATGTCTGATTAATTGAATCTGTTTGGCTCATCAGTTACATGCAATATACAGTCCCACTACTGATGGCATTTTCAATGTTGCTAGTTGATTGAAAGAAGTTCATAACACTTTTTATGTGGGGGAAAACACCCATCAATGTTTACTTTAGAGCTGCCATGGAACTGACCTCTGTAAATCTTTAAAGGCCATAGTTTAGAAACATTTGTACATGTCAATTTACAATATACTTCTGGGTAGAGGATAAATACAATATATATTGCTCACAACAAAGAAAACCACTTCTGGGTAGAGGTGACAAGTGGAAAGTATACAACTAGGCTAAAATGGCATTCTTTTTATTTTGAAAACAAAAATCTGACCATAAGCCACTGTAGATTTATTTATTAATTATTATTATTATTGTTATGTTACTAATTTATGCTGATTCTTTTCACAATGCTATGATTGTCTCGCTTACCTTGTTCTATCTTGCTATGTTCAGTAGGCCAAGATGGAGATTGGGTAATAAAGAACTGTCTCAGTTGTGGAAATGGGCAGATCAAAATCCGGTAGGTTATTCTTTACAGTAATTGTGACTAGTTCTCAACATGCAATGCCTTTCTATGGAAGTTGATTATTGTGGATGCTAAACGCTAGGGTTCTTTAGATATTGTCATGATATTCTGTACTTCAAAACCAAAGTGGCCTTGCCCCTGGTAGTATGTTTTGAATTGGTCAGTCCATTACAATCTGTATAGATATTTCCCTTTTCTAATGGTAATTCATTCAAATCAAATCTAGCTGATGGAAATGAAGCATTTGTACATATGTTTGAAGTTACTTTTCATTATCTCTAATTATTTCTATTTGATGTAACATTATGATTCACAATTAATATTGACTGATTTTTTTCTATTATCAAATTTTTGAATTACCAGAATGCTTTAACTGATCCTCAACGTGTTCAAACACCTTCAATTATGGAGTACTGGAAACCCTTGGCTGAAGATGTAAGCTTGCATATTCTTCTGCAATGACCATCTTTAATATGAACTTTCCCCATAATTTGATGTTTAGTTCCTATCCCCCTCTTCCCATTTTACTGAATATCAAAATTCTTATGCATTTTTGAAATTACAGATGGACCCCTCTGCTGGAATAGAACCTGAATATCATCACAAGAATAACAGGGTAATCCTCTAATTAAAATTTTATTTTGGATGGAAAAAGAAGTTTTATTTAAGAAAAAGAAGGAAAGTAGAAATTTTCATCTGTAAAGTAACTTGGACCCAGTTGCAAATCGTTTAGATTAGTCGTATTGCTTGGAAAGCATTAAAAAAAAAATCATCTAATAAAATTTAATTTGAAAAAAATGCAAACAAACAGAGTAAGGAGTGCTCTCTGGGAAAAGAATATGAAAGAAAGAGAAAGAGTAAACAAAAGCCAATGGAAAAACAGAAAATTAAAACGAAAGAGCTCTCCAATTACCCTTCCAAGACTAAAGACATCCTTGTGAAACTCCCTCCGATCATATGAGCCGAAAAGAAACATTTTTCATTAAAAAATATGGGCATTTTATTGTAACCAAAGTCTCAAAACATCTGCATACAATAGAATAGAATTTAAACAGAAGAATTTTCTTCCAAATTTTGTAGGTGCACATTTATTGTCTGATGGTTTTAGCCTTCAACTTGAAGATATATATACATCTTAAAAATCTATTTTTCTTTTCAATTCAGGTTTATTGTTGGAAAGGTCTTCGGCTTGCAGCACGACAAGACTTGGAGGGGTTTTCTAAGGTAACAGCGATTTTTTGAATCTGCAATTTACTATGTTTATTATATATAGATTGTTTGAAAGATATAGATTTTGGTTGCAGTTTACTGATCATGGCATTGAAGGGGTTGTCCCACTAGAGCTTTTGCCACCTGATGTTCGATCTAAGTACCAAGCTAAACCAAACGACAGAAGTAAACGTAGCAAAAAGGAAGAAACAAAAGGCTCTGCGCATCAGGTTGAGGAAAATCAGGTTTCTTGATTCAGATATCCACCTTTCCATTTTCCCCTTTTAATTATTACCTCAGCTCAAGAGAAATACCCTTTTATAGAGTACTGTAGAGTTTGGCTGTCTTCAATTCAATTGTTGCTCATGTCTTTTGTTCTCTCTTAAAAATAATAGATTGCCACAACTGCAAGTGAGATGGATGGGGATGGCATTAGAACAGATACCACAGCAACACCTATGGAATTTGATGGTGGCACTGTCCCTGGCACTCAAGGTGGAACTCCAACACCTGAGGAACTTCAGAAGCATAGCTCAGACACTGATGTAGGTCAGGAAGCAGGCCAATTAGAAGCTGATGCTGAAGTGGAGGCTGGAATCATAGATGGTGAGACAGATGCAGATGTTGATTTGGATACTGTTGGCTGAGGCTAGGCAAGTTTGCAGATGTTAAGGATGATGAACATTTTGAATGAATGTTGTTGGCATCATGTTTTTTCTGGACAAAGATAGCTGCAACATTAACCACCAGATCAAGTTAAAGACACTTCTTGTTTTAATTCTTGGATAGCAGGAAGGTATGAATGTCATGTGAAAATGGTTCTCTCAATGAATATGACTCTGCATGATTCCAAAGAGGAATGAAATTCTCTAAATCTGAGTTTTTCCTTATTCTGCTTTCTGTGTAATCAACTGTTGAAACTGGTTTTTATTAATATCAGACACCAAATTGTGGGCTGTGAATAATGAACAGTTTTTAGGTACAAGACTTGAATATTCATGAAGTTTATTTCTTAGATAGAAAATATATATATTTTTTTTATCTCATGCACACTTTAAGTGGTTGTTTTTTCATTTTAAAATTATAGAGAATAGCTCTCATGCATAGCTTATCCATGCATCATAAATTATCTAAGAATCTCTGGTTTCTAATTTTTATAATCAATTTAATCTTTAAATGCAAATGAAATTTTTTTAACCTTCAAAAAGTTTTCAAACGAGTTGGTCATCATAATTTTGTAAATGTTACAACGTTACATAAAATTTAAGTATTTTACATATTTTGAAAATGTTTATTTTATACTATATTTAATTATTAGAAAAAAATATTTTTTTTATAAATTTATGTTAAAATAAACATTCATCTTATAAGTTTTTAATAAAATAAATAACTTTATCTAAATTTTAAAAGACACTCAGTTTCCTTGTATTTACTTATAAAATAAATCATCCAAATAAATTACAATTAAACTTACTGTGCAACACATTATCATGTTGTTTCTCTCTTAGTTCAAAATCACATTTTTTATGAAGCTTTTTCCCAATCTATTTTAACTGTCATTAAGTCATTTTAACAATAAAAGTTTATGATTACGGAATAATTTTTATTTTTTACATGTGTCTATTTTAATGATTTTTCTAATTAAGAGAAGTACTTTATTTTTTTTTATAAGATATACTTAAATACAATTCTTTTTACAAAAACACTCTTCTAGTTCAATTTGTTTTTTCCTATTTTAAAACAGTAACATCTTACCCACTTTTTTTTTTTTTTTTTTTTTGTTTTTTTT
>Ga0209700_105905_pt1 | contig 19870 bp, 8 predicted proteins | sample SiratroredBW_FD_187528 | JGI IMG/M metagenome (GOLD analysis project Ga0209700, IMG submission 187528) | Root nodule microbial communities of legume samples collected from California, USA - Siratro red BW (SPAdes) (version 2) | ecosystem: Host-associated > Plants > Roots > Nodule | place: USA...
CTTTTATTTTTTATTTTTTGTACTCGTAAATATATATATATATATATATATATATATATATATATATATATATATTTATTTTTATATATATATATATATATATATATATATATATATATATATATATATTAATCATTATAAATATATTACTTTTTCTTTTGAAATATTTCTTATTTTTCACAAATATACCATTTAATTTTTGACGATGTAATATATTTATGAATGCTCTTTTTAACGTCAAAGTCATTAATTTGACAAATATAATAATATCATCATGGTAATGTTATTACCATTACATTTAATAGAAGAAATTAGAAAGAAAAGAATAAAAACAAAAAATAATAGAAATTGAAATCAAAACGCTCATGTTTCACTAAAAGAACAATTTATCGAACTCTAAATATTTTTAGTTAAAAAAAAATCACTTAAATAAGGTTAAATGCTACTCGTGCCTCTTTGGGCAGTACTTTATTTCAGTTATCGGCACCAACCTCGAGAAAAATAAATACGAACTTAAGTGGCAGAAATGGAAGTCAAAAAATTCCAGTGACTCGATAAAGGAATTAAGACTCACCATTTTGATGGCTACGATTTCAGAAGTCTCGATATGTGACCCTGAAGATGGCAATAAAACACATTCAAGTTAAACAGATAATATATAATAATAATAATAATAATAATAATAATAATAATAATAATAATAATAATAATAATTATATAGGGTATACATTCTTTAAAAATTATCTACTGAATTAGTTTTTAAAAATAAACTTTATTTTATTTTAGGTCTGTAAATATTTTATGACAGAAATGATTTTATTAATTAAATTTTTGAAAAAATAAAAGATAAATAATCAGTTCAATATAGTATACATTGATATATTTAGTTTTTAATATAATAAGAAAATAAAATTATACTTTTGATACAATAATTTCAATTCTGTTAGTTGTATTTAAACTCATTCCTTAATAGTTAATATAATTGAATATATATTTCATCTTTTAATAATTATCATGTGTATGTTAAAAAAATTAATATTAATGTATAATTAACCTTTAAAAAACAAAAAAAAAAATTTCCCAATCAAAAAATAAAATACAAAAGAATTCAATATTAATTTTAATTTTTTTTCTCAATAAACTAATAATAATTAAAGATTGTTCAACTAGTTTAACTGTTAACCAATTTTCAACAAAGTTAAAATTTCAGTATAGTAAGACAGTAAATTTTTTTATTATACTAAAAATAAAATATATTAATTTTTATCGTACTCAATTCACTTTTTACTTACGGAACAATAAATATTAACTAAAACTTTCTTACCGTATAAATTTTACTGAAGAACAAATCATAACTAACTTTCTTACCAATGTGAATTTCACCGAATGAACCGCTCCCAATTTTTTGACCGATTTTATACTTTCCTCCGACGACTCTCTCCATTGAACATGAAACGACGACGTTTTACTGATACACCGCCAGAGGGGAAGTCCTAAACGAGTTTTGCTAGCAGAGGCCGAGTTTGGAATATATGAAGAAGAAAAGAGGAGAGAGAGGAGAATAAAATTCATGATGGGGCTAGTTTGGGGTTTTCGTATTTAAAAGTTTATTGATGACGTAGGTGGACATGAAATATATCCAACAAGGTAGCGTAGCGTACATGAGTCGCATCACTTTTTCAAATTCCTTGACCCTAAAATCAGCCGCAAGTCATTTTGTCCAAATACATATTTTATGGTTTTATATTTTGTTTTTTATTTTTAATTAATTGAACCTTTTCATGCTGTTGATTGGATATTAAATTTTCTAATCCTAAAGGGACTCTCATAGCTCTAATATTAATATTTTGATCAAATGAATTTTTTTTCTTGCGATAAACTCAAAATAAAATCGCTTAATAGACCAATAATTATTTAGAAAAATAAACTTAATTACCGTTGAAGAAATCGGCTTCCAGAAGTCTTAAATATGGAACGCTACATGTGCTTTTGTTTTGATTTTCCTGCTGAAAATTCTTTTTCATTGAGTCGATTTCTATGCAGATTTCTTTTTGCATTATTTTTAGTAAGCTTGAAATAATTCTTTTAACTTTTTATTTAATTAATAATTTTTTAAGATTTTTAAAAATATATGTAATTTTTAATTTATGAATATTAATACTGATAATTAGTATTAATATATAATCAGAAAAATAATAATTTATTAAACAAGAAAAAAAATAAACAATAAAAAATGTATAGCTTTATTTTGTTTTGTGGGTTCTTAAATAATTGATTAAATTAAAATTGATAGCATTTTTTTAATTTACTTTTTATGTAAATTAATTGTTAATATTAATCACGATTGATATAGAAATTTAATAAATTAGACTAAAAAGGGGGAAAATATTAATTTTATCACATGTTGTCTTATATAAATTTTGCCTCTCATAAAATAATTCAATTTTACAATGATTATTTTAGTTCATGATGGGATGAAAAGTTTGTTCTTTTTTTTTTTTTTTAATATTTGATGATTAGTATCATATTATATATTTTTTTTCTATCGAGTTGTGGATGATATTTTGATTATTCATTTAAATTAATTTTTAGTAGTTGATTTGACGATTTCTTCACTATATTTGTACTCTATTAAATCAATAATCCTGTAAAATAGTTAATTAAATACTAATTAATCGTGTTGGAGTTATATCCTAATTGTTAGGATTTCATAATACTTCTTTGTTAGATAAGTATTTTGAAGTATTAGTTTATTGGAAGTAATAAAGTTAAAGTTTGTGGTGTGTTTAAAAGCATTATATCATTTTTTTTCAATAGATCTTTTAAATGAGGTGGATAATTCAATGGTGATATTGATAGGATATTAGAACTTTCAAATGAATCATTTAAGTTACATGGACATTAGTTAATATTGTTAAAATCGCTAACCGAGATAGAGGTTAATTGATTCTTTAAAAATCTTTTTAGCTATTAATAAATTCTTTGAAAATTTTGTTTTTAAGAACTTGATGTTTGAGTAGGTTTGCTTTTAAAGAAGTAAAAAATATCAAAGATATAAATAGAAAGATTATATAAAAAAAAATCTGAAGAAAATATTTCCAGAATAATGGAAGACTCATAAAATTTTTAAAACTTTCCAAGTTTCTTAGAACAAACTCTGACACTTGATTGTTCTTCTAAAGAAGGATCCTTGATGAAGAACTATAAGAGAATATATTTTAGAGACATTAAAGAACAAGAATAATACATTAATTTTACAACTAAATTCTTATTCAATTCAAGATAATGTTTACAAGAAGCAAGAGACCATGTATATAGATGTTGGAGTCCTCTTGCACTTCATGAATAAATAGATGTGGGATTATTGTACAAGATAAAATGCAATTACTTGAAAGTCCCACATCAAGCAAGACTATGTGTTTTTAAGTCTTCATATGTGTTTAGACTTAGATAAGGACTTGGTCATGTGCACTCTATTGTTGGTCGTGTGTTGACTAGGCTTTGTTTTTTTAGGATTTTCGACCCCAAAACAAAGCCAAATTGGAGGCCCACTTATGTATTTATGTCTCTACAAAATTACAAGAAAAAATTATACTTATTTCTACTTATATACATTCTTTTACAAGACTAGAGAGAGGGAGAGGGAGTTCTAATGTTTTAGGCTCCAAAGAATAAGAATCTTTTTGGCTTCTTCCTCAACCTTTTTGTCCATAACCCTTGTTAGTGGTTCAATACGAGTTGCTCTAGATGGTCCTCCATCAGACAATTTATCCTCAGATTCGGATCATTAGCAATCTCTACAAAAGAAGTAAGATCAAATATATTAAAAGTGAGACTCACTCCATGTTCAGATGGGAGATCTAGTCTATATGCATTTTCAATTATATTTTGGAGGACTTGGAATCAGCCATCTCCTCTTGAGTTGAGTTTAGATTGTCTCTAAGATGGAAACCTTTCATTTCTCAGATGTAGCCAGACCTAATTCGTTTCCTAAAAGATTAATTTCTTTCTCCCTTTATTGTGGCATTTAACATATTTTTGGGTTTGTTTTTCAATTTGGTCTTTGACCTTCTCATGGAACTTCATAATGAACTCTACTCTAAAAACTCCTTCCTTATGTGATAAAGAAATTGTAATCGATAGTATAAGTAAATCAAGATGTGTAAAAGGATTAAAACCATAAACAACCTCAAAGGAAGAAAGGTTAGTAGTCTTCTGGACTACTCTGTTATATCCAAACTCAATATGAGGAAGATGTTTATCTTAAGACTTTTTTGTTGCCCATAAGAATGACCCTCAACAAAGTGATAAGGATCTATTCACTACCACAGTTTGTCCATTAGTTTGAGGGTAATATGTCATAGAAAATAGAAGTTTAATTTCAAGCCTTTGCCAAAGAGTTTTTCAAAAATGGCTTAGGAACTTAGCATCCCTTTTTGACATTATAGTCTTAGGTAGACCATGAAATCTGAAGACTTCTTTAAAGAAGAGTCTTGAGATATAGCTAACATCATCTACTTTGCGGTAGAATATATAGTTCCCTTTTTAGATTACCCTAGAAGACGTACCTATGATGTTGTAGTAGACACAGTATAATAATGAGATGCATGAGGTGTTTTCTTATCTTCTTTTTAACACGAGACTTCCTTCAATTTCTTATCAAGAGATACAAAGATTTCTAACTAATATTGGGACAAGACTTTCCTTAAAGCTGAATTTTCATGTATTAGATCTGTTCTTGCAAGAGATCGGTTAGCTCCAACAACAACAAAGTCTTCGGTCGCTCTTGATATTCCTGGATTCTCGCTAGGATCATTTGCTTCTGTCAAAGTCACGGTCTTGGGAGGGGGTCCTGCAGGCACCGACGCTCAAGTCAGTTTAGGGTGAGTGATGCAGGTGATTGAGATTAGATTTTAGAAGTACCTTATTTCTGGAGATTGAGCTCCTATTTATAGGTGTTGTAATGGGTTTGGAGCATTTAGGTCCAATGGGCTCGGTCCTGCGTAAGGCCCAGCTTCTTATGGTTTGCTCTAATTTGAATCCATTCTATTATATTCTTCCACGTGTCTTACGTACAGGACCACCACGTGTCGCTTATCAGTGGCGCGTGTCGTTCGCCAACTAGCACGTAAATGAGATAGCTGTACCCGTACCGACCAAGATAAGCATCTCGGTCGGCCATCTCGGTATACCAAAAGAGCTCATTTAAATAGTTTGGTTAGTGCATCTGGTCAACCGTATAGTACAAGATCATATATCGTTTGATCATTAGTTGGTTCTAGGGTTCTTTTACCTAGACTCTCTTTGACCAAAAGTAATTATTTCTTCAACTTTTCTAGATTCATGTTTTGAATCTCAAGATTCCATTTTAAGTCATTGTTTTCTTCAGACAATCTTTCATTTGATTTTTATATGATATGCATTTTTCTTAGAAAGATCCTTGGAAACTAAGTTCTCTTTTTTCATAAACTCAATTTCTTTGCAAGCACTTTTATAATTTATTTTCATAAGTTTATATGCAAAAGTAATTTGAGCATTGTTTGGAATAGCTTCATTGTGTATGCTAATTGAACACTATGTAGATTAGAGAAATATACATCTTCATCAAATTTGTCTGATACATAACTATCAACGATATCTACCATGAGGCCAATGTGAGTTGCTTCATCAGATTATGAGCTTGAAGAGTCAAAATATTCCTAGGTGGACATGAAACTTCTTCCTTTTGTCTTTCTCATACTTTCTTTATCTTGTTCTAAACATTTTTCTCTGAAATGTCCAAGATTTTTTCACCCATAGCAGACAATCTTCCCCTTCTGTCTTTGCGAAATTTTCCTTACTTTCTCAACATCCTCTTGAAATTTTTAGAAAAGAAAGAGATCTTTTCGAGTTTAAACCCTGAGTTGTTTGATGCATCGTTTATTGCTTCAAAATCACTAGACAATACACTTTTCCTTCCTTTATGTTACATTTTTAAAATAAATTCTTCTTTTTGACAAATCTAGTGTCATCTTGCAAAAATATATTTATGAATAATCAAAATATCTACCAATTCTTCTAAAGACAACTCATCTAGGACTATTTATTGAATTCTCCATTGCAAATAAAAGTTTTGAGAACTTTATGGTTGATATCATATTGACTGACTATAGTTTCCAAATATCTCAAGTTGTTAAGAATATTATATATATATATATATATATATATATATATATATATATATATATATATATATATAATATTCTTAGTTTAATATTATATATATAATATAATATAATATTCTTAGTTTAATATTATAGAATGATTTTAGTTAAATTTAGATAGATATATTTTTTTAAAATTTTGTGAATATTAAATTAAAAATATATGGAATTTATACAATTTTAAATTAAAAATTATATTATACTTGTACTAAACTAAAAATACATCAGTCATTTTACATGTTTATAAAAAATATTTTATTTCCTTTTTTTAACTCAAAAAGTGATGATTAAATCGACGTCAACTTATTATATAACAAAATATCATTTTAGTAACACTACATCTAATAAATTATTATTTCATTTGCGTTGGTTAAATTTCCAAATATATTTCTTTTATAATTTTTTTAATTTCTCATATTTAGTTTTTTATTGTCTTAGTTGACGTATAATATTATTATTAAATTTAAAATATAATAATATGGTTTACTATTTATGTTGTTAAGGTATAAGTATATAATTTTTTAACATTTTATATTTTAATTTTTCTATCATCGAGTTAGAGCCTTAAAAATTTGTTAGTGGAATATTAGAGTCTTTTGACCGACTCTAATAGCATATTTTTTTTATCAATTTATTTGTTAGTAACTAATTTTTTAATATTTTGAAGGTTAATATTTAGTTAATATCTATTAAGTAAGTATATTAAATTATATATTTAGTAAAATTAGTTGTTTCACTAATTAATTGTTAAATTTAAAATAACATAAGTAATATATTTATATAAATTTTCAATATTTTTAAAGAATTTTGTAGATGAAAATAATTTTTAAATAAACTATATTCTGAACTCTTATATTTTTTATTTGAAGTCTAACCATTATCATAAAATAATCTAAAAAATAGCCTGGACAGTTTAATTACTAAAATAAATAACAGAATATAATAAGGCTGGTAATTGAGAGTTTTTTATTTTATTTCTTGACATGGATTTTAATCTAGTACTTTATATTTGTTATTTTTTATAATATTATGTTTTATAAATTTTATAAAGACAAGTTAAATAACAGAATATTACTATGAAGACTGCTAATTGAGAAATTTTATTGAAGTATCTCCGCAGGATGAAAATAATTGCATGGAGTATATTTGTACATTGTGCAAGTAAAAGTTGGTCCTAAATGTAAAAAATGAAGTCTAAAAACAGAAAATTGATCTCTTACTCTTTCTCTAAGCCCTACACTTCAAACCGCAAAAATAGCTGTGAGGGAATTGAGATATGGTTGCAACATTAGGTGGCTTAAGGCTACAAAATACACAATGAGACTTGGGACTTAATGTGGGAATCATTATTAATTTACAATATTTACATGGAATGGAAGAATGACACCCTATTTATTTATTTGACCGAGCTTTTCTGCAAGAATTAAAAAAATATAAGTGATAAAATTAACTTTTTATTATGAAATAAAATTAGTTTATGCGAAATAAAAAAAACAAAAATTTAAAGAAACTATGTAATAAAACTTTAGAAAATGAACTGAATACAAAAATAGCTTTTAATTTATAAAAAAAAAATCAGTTTTTATTTTTTCACGTGATTTTCATGAATAAATTCTTACAAAAAGCTGGTCTGAACATGATATAGAATTTGAACGTGGAGATTGGCAACGATCTGGTGCGAGTGGGTGAAGGTTGTTGATCTTATTGTAGAGTCTTGAAGCCATGAATGTAATGTCTTTTGGAATATTTTTGTGCCTTCACTCCAAACTCCCGAAGCCTGTTGCGTTTCTGCCAGGGTTTCGAGACAGTAACAAAATCAACAGCTTGATGGGTGAGGGAAATGAGAAGAAGAACCCCACCCAATTGAAGATCATCCTTTACCATTTTGAAGTATTGGGAAAGGGGTGAGGAAAAATGGTGCAAATCAAAAAGGAAAAGTGAGGAGAGTCCGAGAAAGAAGAGAATTGAGAAAAGCAAAAGGATGATGAAGATAACGAGGAGCAGGACAAACATGACGAATGAGGCATGGAGAAGAGTGAGGAGAATGAGGTCTAAGTTGGGAAACATAATGAATGTGATTTTGATAAAAGGAAGGCATGGTTTGTTGGTTGTTAAAGGAAGTGGATGAGAAGGGAGATGAAGTAAATTAAGTGGCACATATTCTATCCTTCCAAATGCCACTTTCCGACTCTTTGTTTAAACCAATATTCAGACACAAAACTAGGTGGGATTCCATTCCTCCTCGTAGTTGTGTGTGTGTGGCTAAAGAAAATACTTATTGTCATTACTATATATCTTCGTACTGGACCACCCAGTTTGACCAGAAACCGGTTCTTGTCTTATTTATCTGAAAGGTAAAATTGATCTTTCTAAATTCTAAATGATAACAAATACCTGGAAACAAGGTTAAATTGATAGATTGCTTTAGTATGTTAAATAATTTTGTATTACTTAGGAGTTGACTATAAAGTAATTTAAATATATCTTTTTCTCTTAATTATTATTTGAAATATCTTTTAAAAATAAAATGATGATAAAATTCTAAAAAAGATAATACATCGAATGGCATTATCTATTATATTTAATGGATTCAAAGATTAAAATATCAAGGTTGAAATGTCAAAACTAATTAAAAGACAAATATTAATAAAAAACAAGTTAAAAAAATACACAATAAATCATAATGTTGAGTCTTTTAAAAAAAGTAAAAATAACCTAAAATATTAATGTTTTGTTCATAGGAAAAATCCACATCCAATTAGAAATATATTATCAAAGTTATAATATATAAATTAGTTTAAACTTTCCTTTACAAATAACTTTTTACTTTTTATAATTTAATTAAATCTCTAATTGATACCAAATTTCTTAAATTTTAAGAATAATTTTGTTATTATTAACATTTGATGTATGTTATTGAGATTTTAATTAATTATAATATATATTATTTAAATATATATCAATAATTTATAAATATATTTTATAATTTAACTTTTAATATCACGAAATTATGATATAATATATTTTAATATTATTTTGGATATTTTCAGTTATTAAAATGATTTTTGCAATGTCAATTTAATTTCAATCCGACTCCAATTAAAAAATTGAATATTATTCTTTGTCTAATTCATTCCATGAGCAGATCACTTTTAAAAAAAATAAGTATATGCATACAAGCAAGGCATTTAAAATATTCCGTCGATAGAAACCTATTGCCTAATTTGGCCTCGGATGGAAAACGGGCTTCGAACTGCGCAAGCAAAGTCCTTTTGTAACAATTACTATATTATTTTTCCTTTTAATTTCGACTTTAGTTTACTTTTGTGTATACCACATTTTACTATATTATAATCGCCAACAATGGGTAATTATTGAAGGAAAGGATTTCTTTTAGGAGTATTGGAAAAGCTGATTCTACTTGTATTCAGTTTTTGCTACATAAACAACTTTAAACAACTTTATCATATAAGGCTCAAAATTCAAGAGTGATTCCTTACTTGTCAATGCCTATACTTTATGAGTATTATAGTTAGCAGTACTTTTATTTCTAATTTCATTCTTTAAGAATTGCAGGTTTTTCTTGACTATATAAGCTAACAATATAGAGAGAGGCTGCATTCATAAACCAAGTACTAGCTATGCTATTTAGCCTCTACTGCCACAAAATCAGTTGATATGACGTAAAAGGTGGATTTTAGATAACGAATAGCCCCTTTAATTTTATTGTTTTTAGATAATTACTTTTCGAAATTGTATAAATGTCTGAATTTAAATAGACATAAAATTATTATACTTATATTTATGTGAATAATTTAGTTTTCCATTAGTTATGTAAATAATAAATATATTTTATATTAAACTTTATGTTCTTAACATAAATTTATATATAATATATCGAGAAAAAGTAAATAAAACTAAGTGAAAAGAAATTAAAAGGAGAACAAAAACCTTAAATAAAAGGAAAGAGATTAAAGATTGAACAAATATATTATAATATTAATTAAATTGATTGATATCGTATCATGATATTTTTATATAAATAAGTTTTACTAATGTATTTTTAGTTTTTTATTTATTTAAATTCATGTTAGACATTGAATTTTAATATTTGAGTTAAGCTGACACCTCAAAGATCAACAATCATATGTCATGATATGAAATATATTATTAAAAGAAAAAAAAAAGATATAAAATCATAGGAGACTAGGCCAAACCCATGACAAGAAAAGATGACAAATACTTCCCAACCAAGCTAAACAAAACAAAACAGATAGAGTTGATACTTATTATGAAAAAATGTCTAATTTAATAACAATAGGTAAATCATCATACCATTTTAAATCTAACTTATTATCGAGACCCAGTGAAGCCAGCTTGTCAGCACAATGGTTTTCCTCACAAAATATATGAGAAACTTTGAACTCAATTTCTTTACATATCTTTATACACTTTCTCCATCTTCCTCTCAAAGACAAAGGAATGAGATTAAACGAACTAAATGCTTGACAAAGCAGGAAAGAGTCACACTCAAGCTAAATACGTCTGAAGCCTTTACTCCAAGCAAGCTCAATAGCCAAAATGGCTCCCATAACCTCTGCATATAGAGACTTTTGTATCCCAAGGAAAGAGGAGAAACTACCTACATATTCATCCCTTCTACCAAAAAAAAATACCTACACATGTTGAAAAACCCGGACACCTTCTAGTAGCACCATCGGTGTTGACCTTCACCCAATTGATATGAAGGAATTCCCAAATAACCTGAATAGGAGAGATCTCTTTCTGACGACGTGTGGTGATATCAAAAAACTTCAAATAAGAAAAGTCAACAATGTCATTACGCACGTGTTTCCTAGAAGAATTACCCGTCATTCTGATGAAACCTTTAACAATCTAGATAGCTGAGCAAATAGAAATGTTTTCTTGAAACCTAGCATGGTTTCTCATCCTCTATATCATCCAAACATAGTAAGTAATAGTTGCCAACCTAACAAGAGTAACTAAGGGACTCCCTAGCATTAAGAAATAAATAATATCATTAATAGAAATAGGAGAGAATTAAGGAAAAACCCGTTTGGTATAATTCCAAATCTGGAAGGTGACATAACAATCAAAGAAAATATGAAAAAGAGATTCTTCCTGTTTTCTACACAAAGAGCACATATTAACATTTAAGGATTAATTTGCAGTCAAATATTTTCTTCCCTTCTATAAATAATATAAAGCACACCAAAAAGTAAAATATTTTTATCATTCAAATCTTCAACTTTCTTGTGCTCTTTTACTTCTTGCTTTTGCTCTTCAAAAAACCTTTATTCCTTTGCATAATTTCATGCTTCTCAATTTTATCCATAACCTCCCATTCTACTCTTTTTGAAGTCTTATGCTACTTTTGGACCATTGATATCCAATATCTCCAATGAGCTTTTAGAAATTAATGACCACAAATTTTTTTAGAACTAGGTTTAGAGGAAGGATTTAAAAAAATAGCTTCAATATAGGTGTTGCTTTGTTTCTATGTTAATTAACATTTTCATTATTTTATGACCCTTATAGGGAAAATTTTAGTGTTAAATTTGTGAGCCTTATAGGGAAAAGTTTAGTGTTGAATTTATGAAGAATTTATTCTCTAGTTTTGAGGTATAAGCCATATGCATAATGAAAAGATAATGACTAATTTTTTTTATAATACTATTAAGATAATTTTATTGTAGACCTGCTCGAAATGTGATGCTCATTGGAGTTGTTTAGAAAGAGTGGAGAAAGTTTACTTTGAACATTGACAAAAATATCAACATATTTGATTTAATTGAACTAAGTAAATTTGAAATTTCAATTTTTGACATGTCAATATTGCTGGTTGAATTTCACCTTTGGAACAAATATGTACGTTCTTCTTGAACTTCCTTATGGTCTAGTTGGATCAACACTATTCAATGTCGCAATTATAACTAGACTAAAACCATAGGGAGAACGATACACTATAAGTTCTGTTAAAGTAAATCTCGACCTCCATTATGAGATTGAGTAGAGTCAGAAAGCTTATAGTCACTTTATTCCCAAAATAGTTACAATGACCCTAAGACAATAGATTTTTTAAGGTATGAGGTGGAACACATAGTTTCTTTTTACGTTTTGGCTGACTTTTCAATCTTATGATCGAAGTCAATTGAGGTAACAACATGTTATTATCATTTGGCTCGAATTCTGCACTGCTGTTTGCTTAGCCTAACAATTATTTTTCTCATATATATTTCACATTTATCAAAACCCTTAAGATGATCCAATCATCAAAACTTATCACCAACCTCTCAGGTCTAGTTTTGTTCGTTCAACCATTAACTTAAATTTGAATACAATTTAATCAACTTGGACTAGCTTGAAGAAACAATATCAATATTTAGGGTCAAACAATGAATCTTATGTTTTGTAAATTTGATTGTTTGTGTTTGGGTATACACATTTTTTTATTATTACTCCCAATTTTGAAATACTTATATTTACTCAATAAATTTAGTTTTTGTGTATATGATACATTACAAAAGAAATTTGAAATTACATTCATATGTAATGGCTAAAAATCGTTATGTAATGAAATTTTTAAACAAAAATGATTTAAAATTTTTTTTCTTACTTTTATTATTATTATTAGATCTATTATATTTCAGATTATTTTAACATTATTTTAACTATTATTATTAATATTACTTTACCATTAGATCGAATCAACTTTGTTTTCATAATATTATTATTACTATTCTTATCATGACTCTTGTTATTTATTATTGTGATTATGATTTATATGATTAATAATAATAATAATAATAATAATAATAATAATAATAATAATAATAAGATAACTTTGTGGATTGTTACTCATATAACTCTTTGTTTATCTTAGCTAAAAGTGATTGTTTTATAAAGAATACTTGGTGATTAGTTAGGAGTTGCCTATTGTTCAAAAAAATACTCATTTTATCTAGGAGTGGATGTATTTAAAGAATACTCACTTTTAACCAACAGTGGTTATGTTGAAAGAATATTTAATTCTAGCCATGAATGGTTGAGTTCAAAGAATTGTCGATTTTAGCTAGGTGGTTGGGTCCAAACAATACTCAAGGGGTAAGTTAGTAGTGGCTACATGCCTAAAAAGTATTCAAGGGGTTAATCAGGAGTGTCTACGTACCCAAAAAATACTCAAGTTTCACTTCATAACATTAGTTTATTCAGTGAAACTCAATCTATTGATTGAGAACTAGATGTAGTCTGTTGTGTTAGACAAACCAATATAAAAATATAGTGGTATTTCTTCTTCCCTTTATCTCATTTGCTTTGTATATTATTATCATTTGTACTAATCTAAGAGGGAGAGCCACAATAAAAATTAAGTTAGAGAACTCTTTTCAAACAAGTGAATCCATTAAACTAAAAACTACATTGATGCACTCATCAGACACAATTCTTATTAAGAAAACCATTGATATATTGCCTATCCTTTATAAATTATCATCATCAGATGATATTTGTGAAATTTTTATAAAATTAACAAAAGCACAATTTGATCCTTCTTTCCTTTATATTTCTTGTTTTCTACATAAAATTTATGTTTAAACACTTATATTTTTAAGCACTTGTTTGATCACTAATTTTGAATCTCCTCAAACTAATATATTTAATCTTTAAATGATACAAGAGTCTTGAGACCAATTATTAAAACTTTATTTTTCATCTTCACTTTTAGAACATTTTGGTTTTACTTCAAACAATAACTCAGTAACAATATTTTTAGGAGATATAATTAAAATTCATACACCAATATTGATGAGAACCCAGTTAGGCTCCCAAATAATAAGGTGAGACCCTATCTTGAAAAGCCTTATTTTCTTCCATATTTTTCTGTTTTTTTTCTAGAATAAAACCATTCTAGGTTAGAATAAGAAATCCTTAGCCTATATAAGGAGCACCATGCCTTAGTGTAAACACACACTTGAGAAATACAAATTCATTTTAGATTTAAATAGCTTTTGAGTTGTGTCACAGCCTTTAGGTGTTTCCCCATCCAAATCACCTCTAAAATTTGTGAAACCTTGTTCTAACTCTTCCTTAAGAGGTGATGGAAGACCATCCATAGCATAACATATTGGGACTATAAATAGGTTCATGGCTAAGAGAATTGAAGAAGAGAAAACTTCAATAGAAAAGACTCTACTTGTTTGGAGAGAAATATAATAAAATTTATTTTTCTTTTTATCTTTGTAAATATTTGTATAGTTGTACAAATTGATTGTAATTTTAGAGACCCATAAATAAATTTATGCTTTGAAGTGAGCCAACCATGACCTTCAATTTTGGTCAATAAAAGGTTAACAATGGGCGTTCAATACATGAAAGTAAAGTTTCATGAAGAAGTCCTACATTGATTAAAGAGGTTCCTAAAAGAGACAAGAATTGGGTGTCCTAAAGCATGTGAAAAGAGCTTCATGTAGAAGTCCCACATTGCTTGAAAGAGAGCCTAAAGAAGGTATGAAATTTCAGCCAAAATTGTTTCACAGCAAGTTCATATGAAGTCCCACATTGACTTGGGTAGAGTACAAGAGAAGTTATCCAAATATATAAATAACTTCTCATTGCTTCTTGTAAAGAAATGTTTGAATTGAATTAGAATTGATATTGTTTAGGCAAATCTCTTTTCTTTCAAATGTAATAAGAGGAGTAATTTCTCCCTAAAGTTTCTTCCACAATGAACTTTCCTTGCGAAGATAAAGAGTTTCTCTTATAAGCTTCTTTTTTAGTCCAACCTTTCTTTCATTGTCCTTAGAGTTTTGCTACATTCTCTCCTTCATTCATGCGAGGAATCACCACTCTTTTCCTTGAAAAAAATGAGGAACTTTATCATTTAGTGCCATAGTTTTGGTCATCAAGAGATAAGTGTTTAATTTTTGAATTTCCTTTGTTGTTCTTCATTTCTCTTAATTGTTTTTTCCATGTTATTCATTTGAACCAGTTTCTTTTGAGTTTGAACCGTTTATTATTATTTTTTAATGGTTTACGAAAAAAAATAAAAAATTATGAGCGTGTATGTATTATCTTATGTTGAGTTTCATAATTGCTATTAGAACATTAGCAAATTCTTAGAGTTAGATTTTTTTTCATTGCCTTAATCACACTCGAAACATATACAAAGTGTTTCCTTGAGTTTTTTTTTTTTTTTTTTTTTTGAATTTCATTGATTAGAACATGATAAACACAAGTGTCTATTTTACTTAAAATTGAATTAGTAATATCGTTAGTTGTTTGTTGAATTAAAAAAACATGAAAAGTATAGTCTCACAAAAAAAATACAAGAAAAAGAAAAAATAAATCAAAGAGGAAAAATAATAACAAAAGTTGAGACATACATGAGATAGAATAAGACAACTAAACAATACAATACTTGTTATTGCAAACCTTCACACTAAGTTAATCCTTAGTTTAATTTCTTGTCTAGTCGAAGCCTCTTAGAGTTTAAAAGACTTGTTTAATTTTTAATTCAATTTTTTCAATTTTTATTTGCGTTATTAGATGTTGAGGTCCTAAACAGTCTATTCCATAAAGCCCTTCTAAACGGTCTAATTCCAACAAATCATGTATGAGTTTTGATGATAATAAACACTCAACATGATTTACTTGTTCAATATATATTTATTTTTTGAAAATTCAAATGTGTGTTTTGTGCTAGCTAAAGGGTCACTAGACCATCTAGAAGTATCATTAGATTCATGATAGACCCTAGCGTTTCTTGCGTGTTCGTAATTTGAATTAAAATAACAATCAAGTCGTAATAATCAAATGTGCTTCTGAAAAAAAATATGTCAAAGATCATATCTTTGCCAAAGAAAAGCTACAATTATCATCTTAAAATATAGACCTAAAATCTACAATTTACTATATTTTCTAGTGTTTATAAGTGTTAAGCGTTCTTTGTAGGTGAGTGAAAACCATTGTAATTCTTCACTTTGTAAAGTAAACCTAGTTAACTTAAATTGTTCTCTCTTTAAAAGTGTTCTTTTTACTTTTAGTGAGGTCTTAATCTCAAGGTAAGGTTAAGACAATCTAACCAAGTGTGATTTATGTAATTGTTGCAACAAAGAATGACTTATCTACTCGTTGTAATCAAGGAATTTAATTAGTAGAACCTCTAGAGAAATTTACTTAAGGATTGGATGTAGCTTGTGAGTTTGGTTGAACCAATATGAAATTTACTTGTGTTATTTCTACTGCTTGTGCAATAGATGACTTAATTATATGTAAGAAGAGTCCAAACTCTATTTAACCTCCTCTTCTAGAGATAGTTGTTACAACATTTGATTTAATTTACACCTTTTCTTTTTATCTGCATAATAAATTCTAGAACCTCTATTAAGGAATTTCTTTTTGAGAGATAACTTCTAAATTTAGCTTTAATTCTAGCTTGTTTTTCTATGTAATTCTTTGGAGTATTATAAGCTATAGAATTCCTTATATTCTTGATTGAAATTTATCTGCTTTTATTTTTAAGTATCACATTGAAGCACCTCTTCATGAACTTTTAAGATGTTAATATGCTCTTTCAGGGTAAGCTCATTGAGATCCTCAGATGCTCTAAAGTCATTTCTTAAGATATCTAGGGTGTAGGAAGAGTTCTTAGGATTTTGTCAATTAGACGTTTTCAAGAATTCTACCAAGACATTGAAACTTATTTATGATTATCTAAAATATGCAAAATATGGCTTACATAATTTCATTATCTTTCGTGTTGAACAATCTATATTAGCGAGCCGAGAGATTGAATTTGTTGCTTTTTACACCCCTTTACCCTTTCTTGGTAATAGTTGTTGTGCCCCACATTTATTTCATGCATTTGAAGGCATACATACCTTCGCATATTTATCTTCAAATATACAACACACATAAGAATGTTGTGTGTTATAGGATTCATCTAATATCGATGTTTTTGTTCTTCACTTTAAGCATACTTTGGTATCAATTGGTGGTTCTCACCTAATGGAATGTGATTTCCACTTTCCACCACATCTAACCTTCAAAATCAAAATCACTTTTACCATAACACTATTTACTACCCCAATCTCATAATCAAAACCTTAAAAATTTGTGTTCAAAATAACTTGATTCACGAAACTGTGTCAACACAATAGAATGGAGTGTCAGTGCAACAGAGTCAGAACAGATTATGAGTGAAGAGAAGTGCGGACGGAGTGCAAAGAAGGTTTTGATTTGGAGAAGACAATAAAAATGTGAAGATATTTGGGAAAAAGAGTGATTTTCAAACGTGACACCAGTGATTTTGGAGCGCGATTCTCTTTGAGCAGGGAAGAAATTTGGGGATTTTGGGAAATTTCAAGATTTGTGCTGCAACAATCACCACGTCTTCTATTTACATTATGAATAACATTTCATTCTTAATTTCAAAATACAATTTAAATCCACAGAGAGCGTGTTTTTAATATACATGGAGAATGATATATTTCACTATTGGTATAAGAGCCATATTAAAGGCCATATTTTTAAAACCATAGTTTAAAATGTCCACATTCTCAAAAGCACGGTCTAAAATGCCCATATTTTAATAATCTGTGGATAAATTCAGTTTTTCTTGTAGTGAAATTAGTAACCTTCCTCTGGATTCCTTTTACAAATAGCACATATTTATAACCTTAATTGTTTTCATGTATTTGTAACATCTCCTTAAACTAATAAAGCAATAGCTTATTCTTTTGGGTCATTGTCGTCTTACATTACTTCTTCTACCTTAACATACCACTTCCATATCAATCCCTAACTTCCCTTCTAATAAAAGTATCATTTGTTTAGTATAGATTGTATAACATAGTGTTATACCTTATAACATTAAAAGTATGATAATATAGATAAGGTTAGTTAATCCTAAGTCATTTTCTGATGAATTCAACTACAAGTCTAGTTAAATAGTCTTCAAAACTTATCTGCAAACAATACAAATTAAAAATAATAATAAGATAAAGAGTGTTTCGTGATTGTTTACCCAAAAAAAAAAATAAAAAAAAAAATAAAAGATGTGCACAAATAAAAAAGATAGTAAGTTGACTCTCAAGTTCATTTATCACTAGATTTTTCATTGGTTAACCTATGATTGTCATTTTTTCCGTTCTCACAATGACTTGAACTTAATTAAATTAACGTTAATCAAATTTATGAGAATCTTATCAGTAAAACAAGCATCTACTGACGTATTTAGTATTTCACATATCTTCAAGCATTTATTCTGAGATGTTTATCTTCTACCTCTTGAATTAAGCAAATAAGATATTGATTGAAATTAAGCAAACCAATCAAGAATTCTAATTAAATAAAAGAATTAAATTTTCAACATGAGTTCAAAAATAATTCCTTAATAGAAACTAAAATTTAAAAGCATAAGCCAACACAATTTGCTACAAAGAATTTATGGACAAAATTTTATTGAATAGAAACCTCATAATTCAATGAAAAATTACAAGAGAATTACCTAGTAAGGTTTAGCCTTCCATACGAAAGAAAAAAACAAGGAAATTACAAAAAGAAAATAAAACTAGGTCTAGAGTGTGTTGCGTAGTCGAGCCTCTTATTCTTCATTTGAAGTCTCTATTTACAGGTTTCTTTTCTTCATAGATCTGTATTCAGATTTTGTCTTAGATATTGTCTTTCAATCCTTCTTAATATAATTTGTTTCCTACTTTGTCACAGATTGCCTCACAAAATATCTTTGTTCCAATTTTGTTGCAAATTTGAGTTCTCATTTATCTTTTAGATATTTTATTTCCAATCTTGTTTCTGATGTGAACCCGGTTAGGAATAAACCCCTGAACCCACAACAAAGAGTGGTTGAATGTCCCAAGATCCCCAAGTATTCAAATTTAGGATGATCTACTCAGAACCCTTGTCTTGCGGAAAAGAAAACGCAGCAAAGACCCTAAAGTAAGGTAAACGCCACAAGGATGATCAGCCCTTGATAAGTTGCAAGTCCAAATGAAGAACTCAAGAGAGAAACTCTCACTTCTGAAATTTTCACTCCCTCCATGATTTCTCCTATTTCGCCTTGAACTATTCCCATCATCAGATCGATCATTTTGCAGATTGGCTAATTTCTCATCTTGCCTATCCATTCTGTCCCTTATATCTCCCAACACCATATTTAATCTCTCAAATTGTTGCTGCATTGCTTTAAGAGTAAAATCAAGGTTTGGTGAGTCTCCAGAATTTTCCTCTCTATTTACCATTTGTAAAACCTGAAATGAAAACGTTAGTGTAAAAAAAATAAATATTCCTCACTGTTCCTCATGTGTTTACACTCAAGGATGATGCTCTACACTCATGTTTGATCTCTATTTTTGGCTTTTTCTATTCCAATAAAATTTCAGAACACTCTTGAATATTTTTTTTTTCAACCCTCTCTATAAGCTCTTAAAAGGTCTTACAACTTAATCTAGCCAAACACCAAGCAGAATGATGCAATACTTTTCGGAACAAGGATCTTAATTTTAAAATACAGAAATATTCTCCATGAATACAGAATATGACTTTTTTTTTCTAGAACAGAAACACAAAATGCTATAATACTTCTTCCTCTTTTTTTCTTTTTTTTTTTTCTTTTGTATGCTGTTTTTTTT
>Ga0209700_105907_pt1 | contig 19868 bp, 15 predicted proteins | sample SiratroredBW_FD_187528 | JGI IMG/M metagenome (GOLD analysis project Ga0209700, IMG submission 187528) | Root nodule microbial communities of legume samples collected from California, USA - Siratro red BW (SPAdes) (version 2) | ecosystem: Host-associated > Plants > Roots > Nodule | place: USA...
TAGCAGGGCCTTCCTCAACACCTAGCAACTCCACCAACAGAGCACGTGCTTCATTGTTGTCTACCTCATCAAAGATTGGAAACTGACCAACAATAGGCAGATGAAGAAGAGAGGATACGTCGTCCAAAGTTATGGACATCTCACCAAATGGCAAATGGAATGTATTGGTGTCCCTATGCCATCTCTCAACAAATCCACATAAGAGACCCTTGTCCGCGATCTCGTAGCAAATGTTGCATAGAGGCAACAATCCACAATGGATAATCAAAGCAAACACCTCACTACGAGGAAGACCAAATTGATTAACCTTTCTTCCATGGGAGACCAATTTTAGGACTCCCCGATCCTAACCAAAAAAGAACAAACGATATCAAAAACTTTATATATGAAAAGTAACATAGAAATAAGAAATACAAATAACAAATTCTTACCTCTCCCTGCCACAATCTAAGTGCTACGTGGTGATTATAATTAACTAAAAGGGAGACATCAGATGGTCCCCCAGGATAACCTACAATGTCACCTGCACCAGGAAAACCAACAGGAACATCACGAGCATCAGGAGCATCAGCATCAGGAGAATCAGCACCATCAGCAGGAGCACTAGATGAAGCACCACGATCACCTCTCCGAACAGATGCTGTAGGCCTTCTTCGGCCTTCAAACTGCGAACCAGCTCCTCTTGTCCTAGCCATAACTGAAAGAGTGCAATTACACTTAAAAAATTAAACCTTAAAAAATAAAAAAAAACTGAATCGGATGCCACGCATCCGATTTACAATTTCGAAATAAATTGTAAATCGGATGGGAGGCCATCCGATTCACGTTTCCAATAGAAAATGTGAATCGGATGGCACCCCATCCGATTTACAATTTATTCCGAAATTGTAAATCGGATGGGGTGCCATCCGATTCACATTTTCTATTGGAAACGTGAATCGGATGGCCACACATCCGATTTACAATTTCGAAATAAATTGTAAATCGGATGCGTGGCATCCGATTCATACCCATATCGTCTTCTCCGACGAAGCTTCACCCCCGGCGACCACCCAAACACCAAATTACCTACTCTAATTATCAATACTACTCACACATTACTAATAAACATCAAAAATTTCTTACCTTTCACTTGTTTGAACCTTCTATTGAAATCTTTGCCTTTTCTCCTCCACTGTTTTTCGACAATGCAATTCGGACACCCACAGGTTCACTAAAGTTGAAGGTCTGACGACGGTAAACAAGTAAAAAAGATGAATCGGATGTTGCAACAATAAACAATGGAGCAATGGAGCAATGGAGCAACTCTGAAGGAAGAAACACGAAACGGATGAACAAGAATGACGTTGCCAATAGGTTAAGGAGGTGAAGGAGGTGAAGGGCATTTACGTATTTTCCTATTTTTCAATTAGGGGTATATTGGTATTTTTCTGTGGCTTATGGAGGTGCAGGAAGAGTGTATTGGGGTACATAAAGAATTTGTCTAGATTTAGAAATGTAAGGTGGGTTGGGCCTGAAAAGGAAACATTGTGAGGAAGAAGACAGTGGAAATGGGAGAAGCAGAAACGGAAGGAGAGGTGGGATGGATGACGAAAAAGAAAAGGATATTTTTAGTATTTTCCACAAGTATGAGATAGCATGGAGATGCAGGGAGAAAAATCATTAATAGGAAAGGATGAAAAACATTGTTTTTTTCTTATTTCTAGTTAAATTTACTAAACAATTATTATTTTACCTTGTTTTTTAAACAAGGTTAAGAACAGTGCGTTATAAAGCTTGATAATTATGAGTAATTTTTTAAAAATATTCAATTTTCTTCTGCTAATTGAATTTTCATATATTTTGATAAAAGAAGGTAACATGTACACATACCATTTACCGAAAGACATGTTAGTAACTTAATGGTGCCTCATACAGAACATTTCCAAAATTCGGGGTTGATAAACAAATTAATTACTGAATTAAATCACGATTGCGTGTTCATTTTAATTCTTAAAAGAAAACATACCAGCAGGTTGTATTTATCTATTCTTCATCTTTTTCTTAACAAAAGAATTGCAAGTTATACAGGAAGTGGGAACGGGATAACGCCATCTTTCAGAGTTGTGTCTAACGAATGGAAGAATTTCTTTGTGGAGAAAAAGCATGAATTATGTATTCCAGAGTATGTACATACTCAATCTTATTGGTAAATTCTAGAGCTATAAAAGGCTGTTTGGCCGTAGAAACTACATAAAAAATAAGATTTGATCAGATTGCAAAAGCTAGACACAGTATGAAGGCGTCAAAAAGCTCCCAAACTAGGCATGGCAGAATTACACAAGAAAAAAAATTCCACCACTTTTGCTTGGAGAGCTTCGCAATAAACTCATCACCAACACCAAAATGCCTCATTGTGATGCAATAGATACCACAACAGATCAACAGAGCAAACTCCTTCTGATCAAAAAGAGAAGCCAACCATGAGTCATTAATGATATTTGAACCAAAGCATATGGAGTTTGGATATTTATTAGAGAATCATTTGGACCAACTGAGCACATAAATATATATATACAAGGAAAAAGATGTCTGACCTCCGAACGACAGGTTGGAGACACCAATGGTGGGATCGCTGTGCAAAAATATCTCACCAAAATACTGATCAACCAAAACCAAACCCTTCACTGGCCTCATGGATTGCAAGTAACAAACGTTCTTGAAGCTGTTCCTTAGTGGTATACTCGGGAAGGTCAAGCTGATTGAAGCTGCATTTGAAAGTGATAAGGAATTAGGATGGCTGAAACTCAACATGCAGACATTGCATTTGTACTAAACGCATGGATGAGGACACACACACACACATATACTCACCAAGTATGAGCAGATGGCAGACGATCAGGTGCTCCATATGCCTTGTGAATCTGAAACCTTTGCGGACCAGAGATGCCCTGCAAGGCCTTAAAACCCTCCAACGGAACCTGGAAAACAGGTTACAAAGGCTACATATGTCACCAAGTGTATTTTAAAGGAAATTAAATACCCCTAACAAAGCTAAGTACTTTTACCCTAAGATGACAAACAATATGAGAAGCACCCAACCCAACAAGATTAACCTCACCACCCCCAAAAAACCTTTGAGAATACATCACAACTGTTTACAGCATACGACATGGTAAAATTCATGTATTTGTGTTGCATGCTTGAACATATATCACTAACGAACAACAGTCACAACACATCTGACAGAAGGCTAATATTCTCATACTTTCAAGAACTATTTTGTAGAATGAGGTAATGTAAATCTCTGACAAAGAAAATGCATTTATATAATTCATTGAGCCATATTTATATTGTAGGGAGGAACAAATATGATGACTGAAAAGAGTATAAATGAAGCTGTAAGATCTGCTAGACTTAAACCAGATAAGAATGGAAAGGATATGAAACTACAAGTAACTCTTGTTATACTCGGAAAATAGGAAAAGTAAGTATTGAGACTTAAAAAATTCATCACAGATAACAAAATGACAACTTAAGAATGCATAGAATTTTCAATAACAACTAATCTTAGACCATACATTTTTTATTCTCACGAAAACAGTTTTCTTGATATGCCCTATATGTTTACGGTAACCTTAGCATGTGATTGAAATATTTATTTATAAGATGACAATTTGATGCTTCCATCAGATCACCTTTGATGTTCCAGTCACAAATTGCAGTAATCTTGCCATGTCTTCTTTGTTGAAAGTTTTGACTACTTCCCAGAACCATTGAACAACATTTGATGCCACTGTATAGCCAGTATACTCAGTGTTGGCCTTCAAGTCATCCACTGTATGGGAGAATAACACCATTCAGGTGCTTCATTGGTGATTAAAAATATAGTACATGATTTAACAAATGATATTATCAACTCACAATCAATTTCTGGAAGACCACTTATGAGAAGCTCAAGCTCTTTGTCATTAAATATGGATATGAGTTCTCGTGGTACCAACTCATTAAAACCTTCTAGGAAGGAATTAATTTGAGGACGGATGGCATTTGTCAAAAGATGTTCAGCAACAAGGTCAACATACTCGTGCTTTGTTTCTTCTGTGACCCTTATGTTCCTTCCTCCAGGTTTAAGCTCATAATCAGTGACCTATTTCAGAATTTCGGGAGAGACACCAGAAAAATGGTAAGGATAATTTGTCTATAGTTAATATATTGAAATATTTTTTAAAAAAGAAAAAAAAGTCCCATTAAAGGTTAAAGATTTTATGGAACAAATCTACTTTTACTTTTAACCTAGTACGCAGGCAAGACATGATAAACCAAAATAACATGCTCATTTACCTCATTCTTCTCATAAAGAATATGCTTTTCCTCGTCAGGATCCATGCTAAATGTCAGATCAAGAACATCACTCACATCATTCTGTTATGTAAATAAAAAAATTAAATTAAATAAAATGCATACGCAAAACAAGTATATCATGAATACAAATGGACTGATATAGGCACGTTATACAAAGCTTGTTAGAGATCGATATGGTGGCTTATAATACCCAGTCACTTAAGTTTGTATCTTATCCAATTATATCCATTGATTAGCCTCCAACCTAGGTAAATTAACAATTTCCAAAATCACAATTTTATACATGACTTGCCAAAACACACGCACCTCCCTCAAGTCACTCATCTCTATGAAGAGAGAGACACTTCTCTCCCTCACCACCCACAATCAGTCTTATCGTACCCAATGACACTCCTATATGGCCTGACCCTTAAGTGTGTGCATGTTGCCCATGAAAAACAGGCAATAAAGAGATTGTAAATTGAAACTCACCTCCAACATCCATTTCAAATTCTTATAGTAATCAGGATCAACCGCTTCAATATCATGGTACGTAACCTTAACACCCAGTATATGCTTATAGAAAGATCGGGTAAAGTAAACATCCAGCAGTTGTCCATCAAACAAAGCCTTCCCCACCTGCATGTAAGATCAGAAAACTGTCAGATTCAAAACCACTCAACAGTTCACCTAAGTTTAATATTGGTGTCATAGACAGCTTTAACTATATATATCACCCAGAAAAATAAAAGATTGGCGAGAGGGGGGATTCTATATTATCATGATACCACATAAAAAAATCTTTGAAAAACATACCACTCGGCCCACAAACTTGAAGTATGAGAGATGCTCAGTCTGGTAGACTGAGTTAGGGTTTGGTTGGAATGTTGCATTGTTGCCCACTGTTGTGAAAAGTAAAGCACCTTTGTCAAATATGACCCTTGATAGCAGCTGATACCATTCTCTGGTGAGACCACCTGCATCAATACCCTCTTCACCTTGAAATTGAACATTTAACCGCCCCTTTAGATCCTGAGTAGGACGCATCCTTAACTGATTATAAGAGTCCTCCAAAATATAAGCCCTCCTTACACTTATACGCAATGGCCCAGACAAGTGTTGGTCATGTTGTTGTCTTATTCTTGAGCGGAAATAGGCTCTCTTGTTATCAAAGTCAATCAACCTTGGTGCCTTAAGCATCATGGAAAGTGATTTCTCCAACAAACCTGGGTTTTGCCTAATAAAAGCATTTGAAAGCCGACGATGCTTCTCAGCAAATCTTGTGAAAGTGATAGCCCCATCAAGTTTCCGCTGTGAATCTCCACCACCTTTTACACTTGTTGAAGCTGAACAACCAGCAGACTCCTTGACTTCTCTAGCAGTCGCATTTGCATGGTCTTGCTGCATGAAGGATTCATTTGCTTGTAGCTTTTCACACAAAACAAAGAAAGCCTCGATAAAAGGCAATAATCTTTGTGTCCCTGGAGGAAGTGGTGGTGAAGTAGAAGAACCTTGCAGATTCTCAGCAACATTTATGTTTGACATGTTAGGGGAGAAAGAGCTCTGTCCAAGCTGCATCTCAGCAGCGCTTATACAATTACTCAGTTCTTGCCACAATGGCTCAAGCGCAGTATTTAAATTCCAAATAGTTGCTTGATCATCATGTTGATCCACCCCATTATCCATATCCATTTCACCCACAGTATTAAGTGAAGTGAGTGAACTAAGAGCTTGCAGCACCCGTAGAATGGCTGCACCGGCCATAGAACCAGCACTCAAACCAAGCATATTTGTTTTTTGTAGTGTGACAAGCTCACTTATGGCTGAACCGGTCAAAGCATGAGCTGATTCTGAAAGCTCCAAAGTAAAAAACTTCCTATGGGAAGGAACAATGAAAGCCAACTTCTTCAGCACTTCACCAGCAAGCATATACATTTTATCCGAGAGCCTAAAAAAATGTCAAATTGGTCACTATTGTTCATCACAACTTTAGAAACATATGGAGATGGAAATGAGAATTAACAGGCGAGACAGCAAAGCAACAATTTTTCAAAGTCATCTATTCTAAATAACGTAGTTAAAAAAAAAAAAAGGAGTATAAATATGAAAAGGTTAAGAGTAGCACCCTTCACGACCAAGAAGACTGCATAAATTCCGCAAATCAGATTGTGGTAACTGCAAGAAGATAGTGTACATATCTACATTCTTCTTCCCATCAGAATGGCAAACATGCATATCTGCAGGCTTATCTTGTTGATTAGAGTCCGACTCCACCAAAGGAGCATCCTTCTCAGTATTACTTGGGGCTTCACTGGCTGACAAATTTTGGGCATCTGCCATTTCTTTTTCAGACTGTGATTGACTTTCTAATTTTGAAGCTGCTGTATCAACTACAACTTGAATCAGACCCATTACCTGCTCCAGATGAGCATTGCTGCGTAAAAACAGGGGTCGACTCAAGAGCTTCAGAAAGAGGACTAGAGGAACAACCCCAGTATCAGCTTTAGAGAGATTTAGTGTAGGTCCCCCTTCAATAACCTTCTCTTTCCCTTTCTCATTTGTATGCACGTTAACTGGACGTGAAGAATCAGGAATAATAGATTGATCAAAGTGAAACAACAATTTTGCAACGGCAGAATGATTTGTGGCCAAATAAGTCAGAATTTCAAGAATTCGGCGGAACACAAGGGGAGGAAGACCTAGAATGAAGCCATGATGAGAGTATCAGAGATTCAGTGAACAATAAACTATAATATTGAAATAAGCACATAAAGATTCTCTCCCACACAAAGTACAAATGTTACCATCCAACAATTGAGATTGACCATAAACTGTGTTTGAGTGACAACCAAAAAGCCTCTGGGAATTTAGTGTTGCTGATCTACTTTCAGAGCCTTCAGCTTCAGGTTCAATCATGTCAAGCAAAAGATAAATAAGCGTTGCCATTGTAACACTATGTGCACATAAGTTTAACAAGAGCCTCTGCAGAAGGCCCTTTCCAAGGGGCTGAAAAGAAGACGGAAAAAAATATTAGCAAGTTATTAAAATCACATAGATACAAACATCCAAATCACAACATATATGTCTGACCATACATACTGAATCTTATAATAAACATCTACAGAATAAACAGTAGGCACGTAATTAGGAACAAAAGTAATGCATTTTCACATTCAAAATGAGGTAATTAAGACTACCACCAGGAAGAGATCCAAGTTACCTGTGATAGTCGTAGAAGCCGGATCAAAGCTTTTAGTGCAGTTGCATCAAGTAGTGGCTCACCTTCAATCTCCTTCACCTTCAAGCTATCTGTAAGAGCAGATCTCCTCCCTATTGTAACTCCAACACCCCGATCCATCACAGGCCGCCTGTCAAATCCAAGACCATTTCTTCGATTGTTAAGCCTGTGGCTGCTCCCAAAAAGACTGCGAGCTTGATAATGACTCATTGCTCGATCCCTCAATATTTGAGCTTCTGCAAGCAACGGAGATGGCAGTGCTGACAAAACAGCTTCGGAAGAAGTCAAAAGAACCTACAACAGAGAAAATACAAGGATAGTAATCATCATGTCATATTTCACAAAATAGAATTTCCTCAATAAATACATAGCAAAAAGTTAAGATTTAAACCTCTTCACGCAAATCAGCAGGAAAAGTGGCAATTATAGAGGCATTATCCATGTCCACTGGCTGTCCTTCGGCCTGTTGGGCTACCCTTTGAGCTCTTTGTTGGGCCAACACCTCTGCCTGAATATCTGGAGGAAGAGCAGCTAAAAACTCGGGATCAATATCTTCTGCAGAAGGTGGCGCATAGGCTGGTGGTTGAACTGACTGAGCTTGTTGGGATGCTAGAACTTCTGCCCTTAAATCTTCAGGCAGAGCCTCCAAAAATGTAGGATCAATTGTATTAGTACCAGAAGTTTCATTATTTGCACTAACTTGGTCAGCCTGAGAAGCATCTGGAGCAGCCTCTCTGTTCTGAGCTGATAACAACTCATCCCTCCTGTCTTCAGAAACAGTTGGCTGCTCTGATTGATTTCCTTCAGCACCAGTACCACCCATATCAACATCAGCACTAGCATCAATTGAAGGGATATGGCAATCACCTGAATTAGGAGTTTCAAAACTAGAGCCCCCTAACTCAAGATTAGTATGCTGGCCATCAGCAGTTGATGATCCATTGCATTCCATGGATTCAACTGGTACATCATGAATGCTAGTCAGTACATCAGCAGCCCTTTCACATTGTATATCCGCATTAGACGAGTTAACAAATATTTCCACATTCTCATCAGGAGTAACATTTCCTTCAACTACTGTGCAATCAATACCATTTGGCATTATGTTCAATGAAACTGGTTGAACTGACATAGGCTCATTAGCTGGCAGGTCTTCACCAGTATCTCTAGCAACTGAGTCAACGTTAATCTCTTCACCATTACCATTTTCTTGCTCCTGACTTTCAATCTGCTGACAGGTGGAGTCAGTTCCTGCAGTTAATATTGGACCATCATGAGAAACAAGAGCATCAGACTTATTCTCTTGTTCTCCAGAATTCTGTAACTGTCGCTCAACAGGACTGCTTGCAGGAGCTACACTGTTCAATTGAGCTAGAAATTGTTCCTCTACTGCTTGAGCAATGGATGCTGCTTGTGCACTTCCTTGTGGCTGACCATCATCAGTCCATCTACCATTACCTAACACTCTTCTTCCAGGTAGGTGCAATGAGCCCATGCCGACAGAATAGTCTGTCAAGGGAGGAGGTGCTGCACCACCCAGACGGTCACCAAACAGACTACTTGGCACATGATCATATGGAAGAATAGGTGCATCAAACATGTAGAAATGAGCCGCATCGGATGACAAGGTTTCTGAATCTCGGGATGTAGAATTACCACCAGACGACCACATTGAGACAAAATCGCCAGATGGTGGTGGTCTAACAAGAAGGGGATGCTGAAAACCATTAACTTCAGTAGCAGATCTCTCAAAGGAAGACCTACCAGTCTGACGGCGGCGCTCAAAACTCTGAAGACGAAATAGGTCATCCACATTAACACCTTCAAAAGGTTCAGCAGCCACATCTATAAATCCAGGTTGTCCAAGTATCTGCAAGTGATCCAAGCCATCAAGAGCTTCCCTCCACCTTACCTCTATGACACGATTCTCATGAAAATCATCATCATCTTCATCAATCATCTCATCGTTGTATTCATCTCCAAAGCCAACATCATCATGATCCTCCACATCAGTATCTGCCAAGGACATCATGCCCCCACCATCTTCAGCTATATCCTCATCTTCATCCTCTCCATCATCATCATCCTCATCCTCATCACCATCATCACCCATATCATCATCTTCATCACCCATGTCATCATCAGCCCTATTTTCAACATGAAAAGTCATCTCAATTTGATCTGGGTTGTGCAAGACACCGCCCTCTCCCATCTCTTCACGCATGAAGTCCATTCCAAGTTCCATTGGTGGGTTTTGAGCCAATGTACCACCTTCTTCTACTCTCATATCCTGCTCCACTGATTGATTTGGATTATCAGCACAATCATCACCTTGAGAAGTTCCCTGATCATGTGCATTATCCATTGTATCTATGATTGCTTCTTGGCTACCCACATTCTGATCATGGGCCACTGCTTCAGTTGCAGATGGTGCCGTCATTTGATCATCAGATCTATCATTTAAACTAGTAGATCTTTTCTTTTCCGTCCCATCAGATTTAAAGATTTGCTCACTTGCATTAGCAGCTCTTGTAAGACCTTCTAAACCTTTGAGTATAAGATTCACAATTTTTGGTGCATCAGGATGATCCAAATCAACCACTTGCAGAATACTAGTTAGACACTGAATGATTCCCCCATCTATCATGCTCTTTGCAATATCAGGTGAATATCCAGAACCAGGTAAGCTACCAGATGATGAATTTTTTGACAAAATAGAATACACTAAATCAACAAAAGTGAACAGCCTCTTATCTGGCAATAAGCTGCTTCTCATGGAATTGCTCTCAAAATTTGAAAAGGACATCAATTCTTTAACAAGTTCATTTGTCACTCGTTTACGCCCTTCACCAGATCGACCACACAAAACTACCAGGAACCATGAAGCCTTTTCAGACAACTTACCTCTCCAATCATCAGGTCCTGCAGATTTATCAACAGAGAGTGGTAACAGCCGATGTAATACATGATGGATAATACCACTATTTCCAGATGGCTGATTAGATCCACGGAATTGACACATTTCAGAATCACGTCTAAGTATAACACCAACTGCATGCCCATACATCAGAAGAATGTCACTCAGTAACTTCAGAACAAAAGTCACCTTCACTAGTCCTGTAGACCTTTCAGACTCAGGCTCTAATGACCCAGCCTCGTCAACCTTAGATTTACCCTTCACTTTCATGGTAGGTTCATCAATTTCCATGAATGTTGACTCACGCTCAGATTCTTCCTGACCTTTCATAGGCGGGTACTTTAGCACAATCTCAAGAAGCTGATCAATTACTTGAGTGAGATTCACAGGTACCTTTTTGTGGCTTTTCAAACATTTCCCTGCTCCATCATGAGACTTGCTTTCAGGTATCCGGACACATTCATTGGAAGATAACCCAGCCTCGATACTAGCTGACTTTGACTTTTCTTTTTCTTTCTCCTTTGACAAAACAACAACAGTCCTTCCCCCTGATGTTTCTAACTGACAAACTGCTGCAGCAGCTTTCATGAAAACGTTAGGATCCCTGGAGATAACAGGTGCCAATGATGTCAAAAAAGATCGAGGAGAGACACGCCCTGAATGGCGATTTCCACTTAAAGTTTGCCGTATCTCCAACTCCATGGCTGTCTGTAGTGTTTGAGGATCTTCAAGGAGGTGCCGGACTATAGCTGATACAACAGAGTCATACCCAGGGAAAAAGCAAATCCTTGGAAGATTAAAAAGAGCAGCCAGACCTCCATTTTCAAGGAACTGCAAAGCCAGAGCATGCGTTTTTGTTAACCTAGCACATAATTGCAGAACTGCCTGCATGACTACAGCAGGAACATGCTGTTTTATCAAATCACACGCAACATCCAGCAATTTCTGACTCTCTTCAACAGTTGCAAATCCCGTAGATTTCCCCAGTATACTCTCAAAAGCCATTGCAGGTTCTTTCTCATTCCCATTTGAATTTTTTTCCTTTGGTAAAACTGTATCAGAAATTTGCAGGGAACCATGCTCCCCTGAAGAATCAGGCAGGGAACCAGTTTGAGTTCCTTCCATATTTTCAACTTTTGGTCTTGACTGCACCATTTGATCCAATATAAGTAGTAAAGCACTAATGCATTTAGGAACTGGTAGTTCTTTCCCCAACTCCTGTCTGCCTTTGAAGTTTGCCAAGATATCTATAATGGTAGATATAATGCCATTCTGAGCAGCAATTTCCCGTGTGCTTACATCCTCAAAAAGAAGAAGTGCTAAGATATGTGCTAACACACTCAATGCACAATTATCCTGAGAAAAATCCAATGGACAAAGTTTTAGCTGCTGCAGAAGATAAGATATTACCTTTGGACGATCATCACCTTTGCTCTGACTGCAAAGTGTCACAAGCAAATCTGTCAACTGAAATGACACTGAATCACTAGACTGAAACAACTTGACAGATGCAGCAAGTATATCATCAACCGGAGGTTTCTTTACATGTCCCTCTTCAGTTAGCACATCTATAGTCTTCTCGGCACTCTCAGCTTTAGTAGATTCTGAACTACTTCCTAGGGATAGAGCAAGTGCCCTGGCAAGTTCATCATCCTCCTGGACAGGATCATCAGCATGATTAAACAGCCACTCCATAGCCATTTCAACACTATTTGTTTCAACTCTTCTCAATGCTTCCTCAGCCCTTGCCCTCGAAAAACCCATCTCAACAATAGTGGCAATGGTTGCCTCATCAGGTGGAGGGGGCATGAATCGTTGGTTTGTGCTTCCCACGATGTTACTACGACTTCGCTTGACATCTCCGACACCAGAATATACATGTGTAACAAGTGAAATAATAGATGCAATGAAACCAGGACTACAACTACTAAACATGGGATGATTCCAGACTGGTAGGATTACATCCAGAACCTGAGATTGTAACATACGTACAAAAACTTCGGGGTCTCTAGGAACTGGAAAGAGTCCAATTGAGAGACCAACTGCAACTGGCTGAACAAGAAGCTCTGCCTGAGATGCCGAGGTTGGGGACAAAAGAAGAGAAGAATTTACAAAATACTCGAGCAAACGACAGTAGCTTTGCAATGTATCAAGTAGCCATGCATTATGGGACAGTTTACCTCCTTCCCCCTTTTTACCAACATCATTGTCTGATGACGGAAGAGAACATGGAAGTGTCCATAGCAACTGACTAGTGGCTTCAAATGTTGTGAGGAGCTCTTTAAATGTCCCATGGACATAAAAATTATTAACCATTGCAGTATAACAAGTCCGGCGCCTGCTGTCAAATGTGAGAGCAGCCATATCATCCACAACCTTCCCAAGATATCTACATTTTACAGAAAGTGACATTTCAAGTCCAGAAGCATAAGTAGAATGCCCAGAGAAACTAAGAGCCTCAAGAAAATTTGTAGCTAAAACAGCTCCAAGAGTCTTCGAAGCTGAACTGAGTGACCCAGAATCAGCTCTGCGACGATTTGGTGAAGTGAACCCCTTCACAAGGGCCGTGAAGAAAGAGCGCAAAGTTGATGCCAATTTGCTAAGAATCTCTGAAACAAGAACATCAGGGCTTTTCTTTTTCTGATCTTGGGATGAAGGTGCTTCCAGGGCACTAGTAGGTGCTTCTGAATCAATGTGTAATGCTTCGAAGTGCCGACCAGTCCTTCCACCTCGCATGCGGGCTATTCCTTGCCTACTTCGGCGATGCACACTTTCTCCAACACGAACTACAGAAAGGAATTCTCGTTCACCACTCCACAGGGAATGTGAACCATTCCTACCAAAAACTGGGTTTGTGTATCTTACTGTTTGGATACTTGAATCATCATCACTCTCTCTTTCAACAGCAGTAGATGGTGGTACCTGTGAAACCTCGGGCTCTTGATCAGCATTCTTCTTTTCCTCGGCCTTAGAATCATTGCACAATGATATTTGCCAAATTACTTCCTTGTAAGTTTTCCCAAGATCTTTCAACACATCAGCATCTGAAGTGCTTAGTTCAGAGACAACGGTGCTTGTTCCCTTCAACAAAAATACAGAAAGAGTTAAGACAGCTTCAAGACTAGCAAGATATTTCAACACCTTTGTCTGCTTTGCATATTCCACTAGAGCAAGTTGGGTCCCTCCCACCAAATCTAAAAGCTCATTAGTAGATCTTAGATGCTCCCTCAAGAAAGAGCATACAGCCCGAGCAAGAGAAACATAGTGCTGTGGTGAGAAATTCTTGAAGGCAACAGATATGCTGTGCCCAACAGAAACAGAAGCCGGCATCAAAGGTAATGTAACTAACTGGAGAATAGCTTCAATTCCCTTTTTCTCAACAAATATACGACAAGTATCAGCATTCTGGAGAATTGTCTCGAGTAGACGGGCAATATTGTTAACACAATCTGGAAGAAATGACTCAACATTCATTATTGCCACATCAGGAGATGGCTCAGTAATATGCTCTGCATCAACAGCCTTAGAAGGCTCATTATTAGGCAAGATCAAATTCTTGTCCTCACCATCCATTTCCATCGGAACTGATGTTGAAGAGCTTGGATCAGAACACAAGGATGAGGATTCCGCTGCAGAACCAATTTTTGAGATTCTTTCCAGAATCTCAACTAACATTTCCACTCCAGGCCCACGCAATGAAGCAGCATGGCGCATTAATTCATCCAATCCACTAGACAAAGATGCAGGTGTGTCCCCTGCCAGAGCACGCAAATATGTTTTAGAAGTAAACACTTTCACAAAACACCTCAAAGAGTTCCTATCTTTCACAGCCTGCAGGCCATTACTATTTAAGCACAAGGCATCCAAACACTGGGGGATGCAAGTAATGGCTTCTGAAGAGTTGAGAACATCATCCATTATAGCATCCAAGAAGGCAGATGGAAGACCAGCTGCATCCAAAACAGGAAAACATGTAGGATCCTTTTGTATCAAGTCACTCATGACAGTTGCTGCAAGAGAAAAAACTCCACCACCAAAATCTTTTGCTCTTCTAAAAATTATGCATAAGCAATGAGGTAGAACATTCTCTTCAGATCCATAGATACGAGCAGTATTTCCAGGGGCATAAGTTCCCAGGGATATAGCGCGCAATAAAGCTTTCATTAGCAACCGACGGTGATATGAAATTAATGGTTCAGAATACAATGGTTGTTGCACATCATCCAGCCCACTTGAAGAACTTCTAACCATATTGACACTTCTTGCACTACACTCAGATTTTTCATCTGGCTGTTTTCCACCATTTTCTACATGGGACACTTCAATCTTCAGGCGAGAGATGGTATCATCCAAACCTCCCAAATCTCTGAACAGAGCAGCAGCCGGATTGCTGTAATCCATAAAAGCCTCTAAAATGCGCACAGCCTTTTCAACCAAATGCAAATGCTGTGGATTTGAATCTTTAAGGAGGGGAAGCAGAGTAGGAATAAATCCTGCTTCACGCATGGCAGAGCACCCTGATGATGTTGAAACCAACACAGTGACAAGAGACAAAAGAGCTTCTGCAAAATGAACTGACCATTTTGAGGTATCACTGGTAACAGAGTCAATGGCTTTTTGCATCAGGCTAGATAAAATGCCACGGTGCCCACCAGATGTAACCGCAGTCTGTACTGACTGTTGACGGGAACGATCTTGGCAAAGAGCAGCTAATGCATGCAAACATAAAATCCGAATTTTTTCCAAAACTGCATCTTCGTAGCTTAGTAATGACACTAATTCATTGATAAATCCAGGCTCAGCATTGAAGAAAGAAACCAGGTCATCGGCATCAGCACATGCCTGAATTAATACTATGAAGGCATACAAACGAATGCATGTATATTGCTGTCTAGAAGCCAAAGAACCAAAAGCCCTAGCAAACCGTATTCTAGACAATAAAGAAAATCTCAAACTGGCAGGCACCTTATATTCTGTAACTAACTTGTGCAAAAGCTCAAGATCAGTTTCCACGCGTTTGTCAATATCACGTAAGTGTATAATTTGCAAGCCTTGGACCAAGGGTTCAGCCACTTTTACATCACTTTCTGGCTCATTTAAAGCATAAAATTCGAAATGAAGGGTACAACCCAATTCACAAGCAATTCGATCACAACCATCAGGTACGGCAGATGCAATCAATCCAAGTCCTTCCTCCTTTCCACCCCATCCTTGGGCAAGAGCATACAATTTTGAATTCAAAGAAGTATCTCTTATGGAGTACTTTCCAACTGTTTTCTTCAAAAAGGTAGCCAATGTGTCTAGGCTAGCCTCAACCACATCTGGATCAGTAGAAGCAAGCAATGCAGAGAGATGCTGCTGCATACACACAGAAACACATGCAGCATCAATTCTAGAGGTATGAAAGTGTAAAATATTTCAAAATAAAACACATAAAACAGGTCACCAATAAAAAAGGGAACACACAAAAACCAATAAGTTTATCTTAGCTCTCCTTATTATGAGGACCAAGGTGGAAAAGTATTACTTAAGGGAAGATGTCATACCTCATATGAACTATAGAAATGCTTATTTGTGCAATTATCCAAAATTGTTCTGATGACACGAAGAATTTGAAGAATGGCTTCTCTAGGGAATGGAGGGTCCAAATCAAGAAAATCATCATCAAGCAGCAGATCCTTCCTTGGTTTTACATATTTCTCAAAGTATGAATCAAAATGGTTAAAAAGATCAACCCAGTGATGAAAATCTCCCTGTACAAGAAAAAAAAAAAAAAAAAAAATAGCGATGAATAGAGCACATCAAAACAAATGTGTTTTGTGTCTAAGACAAGGCCGTAAAGTTACCTTATCAAACTCCCAAACAAAACCCTTCAAAGGTTCTTCTATCTTTTCAAGTGGAACTGAAGTAACACGATCAATGAAACATCGAATTTTGGGAGGCTGCAACCAGTCAACAAAAAGGTAATTCATACACTATTTTAATTGATCTATCAATATGTTCCTCTCATAATGAAATTAAAATAATCAACTACTAAAAAGATATAACTAGGATAATAAAAGAGCACACTACATAACTAAAGTCATAACCATGTAAAAGATCAAAGAGTAGGCCAATTAATCAAACACGTAACTTCACATATTAAACAGACACTGATTTCCAGCTAATAAATAGAATTGCAACAAGACCCAACTTACAAAATGCTTTACCAATTGCGAAAAATGCAAAGTTACTAAAAGAAAACTTGTGAAGGCAATATTCAAGTTCTCAAAGCAAACCTCTTCTCAAAGTAGACTGAATTCACTGGTATTGCATTGACAATATGAATTTAGTCAATACAGGCAAAATGAACTAAAATAAAACACATAAACAACAACTAATAACATTAATCGAACAAAGGCATTGGCATCTATCAAGACCAAAATATTGAGAAAATATAATCACAAGTTTTAGAAGTAATAACATCACATCTTGTATCTTCAAAATAGTCATCTTCAATCTAACTTAAGCAAATTATGATTTACATGTCCATAGAATTATGTAGAATAATGCATTTATATACAGACTTGTCTCTAGCATAACAGGGTTGCTTTCCTTCCCAATACATTTTGGTCTAATATTCAGAAGAAAAAAAATGTTCATAACATATTATAGGGTTTTTGTGAAGAAAAAAATAAGTATCAATTTATCAAAAGGTACATGTGTAATATATAAAAGTTGCAATAAGGAAATCTATAAGTGTGATGCTTTAGAATTGTGAAACAGGGACTTGACATAGATGGAAGAAGCAAAAGATAAGAAAATACACATCCCATATTAGGACATTAGAATCAGGAATTAATCAAACTAGAACCAAGTTAAAATCAGAAACTAAAACATTTATTAATCTTGGAAAATCATAATGCATGTTACAAAAATGTAACATTCTTGCATGATTGGCCATTTGTTGGTTCATCAATTGTTACAACCAGAACCTTAGATTAGGTTAAAGCCATTAGCTGACACAGCATAGTACATATTAAAAAAACAACTACAGATGCAAGGTTACATTTTAACAAGAATAGCTAATATACAAATGACAACATACGTATTTCATGCTATGCTATTCCCTGATTTTCAAGTCAATTGCCCCTTTAATTTCAATGCAGAATACAACAACAGCAAATTTTCATGAATCCATGCAAAATACGAAACATGCAAAATACAAAACATGCAATTCAGACCAAAGAAAGCGTCACCATATTTGCATTGTAACAGTATCAATCACTCTTTTCCTGCACTTAAGAATTTCTAGAATAAAAATCACAGTATCTCCTATAAGGAGAAAAAATCTTCGGCGAAACTGGCGAAACTTGAGAAACTTGATCAACTAAAGTAAGATCATACATAACGGGAAAGAAAAAGTCATCAAAGCGCCAATACCTACTCAACAATATGACAGCCCAAAGGAACTTAAAAAGGGTAAAATTCACCTAAAAAAATCCAAGCTTGCCAACACCACCAACAGTAAGCATCAAAAGCCCCCCATCAATAATAAACCGAACAAAATCGCATACAACAATTAGCAACAAATCAGTGAAAACTCATCAAAAACTGAAAAGGGGAAAATGGAAATAATACAAAAGAGTTGCAACCCAGAAATTATAAGGGACAACCCAGAAAAAAAAATTAAAACTTTTTTTAAAAAAACACCATAAACCCCAACAACAACCACAACAAAAAAAACTGAATTAAGGAGAAGGAACAAAGAATCGTAAAATTGATCAATAAACAGAATAATCGGCCTTCAAATGAACAATCATAAAAGAAAAAAAAAAAAAAAAAAAAAAAAAAAAAAAAAAACTAACCACTTCAAGTGCCCTTTTCCTCTTCAACTTCATGTTGGAACTAAGAGCATCGCAGGGAAGAAAATAAAATAGATTCTGCGAGTTGATCAATCCCCGACCAACAATCGAGAATTGATCCCAATTCTGAAAAGGAATGAGAAAATTGAAGTGAAAGTGAGGAGAGAGAGAAAGAGAAGATTAGAGGAAGCGAGAAACCCAACTGAGAGAGAAGAAGCTGCACACAATAACGTGGTTTACAATTCCAATACCCTTCTATATATTCACAACAAAACTATCTTAAATTAAATTAAATTAAATATAATAAATACCACCACCTTATTATTATAAATGAAAAATAATTATATTGTTAGATATTATTATTTGATGATTACATAATTTTTTAAAGATATGTTATATCACTAATTATACTTTTTTATTTTTTGGTGGATTCCTGTCTTCTTTCTTATTTAATATCTTCTACACTCTGGATATTAAAAAATTGTACTTTTTTTAATCTTCCAGAAATGGAATATATCCTTGAAGAGAAAAAAGAACTGCAAGGTTTTTTTTATGTAAAGCAATATTATAAATTTCGATTATCAAAATGTTAATTATCCTTTTATTTTGCTAATTGATTTTTGAATTTTCCCTTTTAAATCATGAATTTGAATTTTAAAATTCCAAAAAGTTTAATAGAATACAAAAATATATTTATATACAATAAAACACATAAATAATTTTGATCAGGTTTCACTTATTTTATGTTTGAGTTAAATTAGTCTAATGTTAAATTTAGCACATCTTCAAGAACCAAATTACATATATACATCAAAATATAATAATAGTTTTAAATATATTTTTAAAATATGTATGTATATAAATGAATTTATTAAATAAAAGTAATTGTAATTGTGTAATATGAATATGTGAATAACGAATGGTTAGGAAAAATGTGGAAACTACTCTTTCTTCTTCCAATAAGCTATGTAGTTTTGGTACTATATAGCCATTTTTTAAAACGTCAAAATTATATAAAAAAGATATCAGAGTGAAAAGTTATATTATTATTAAAAAATATGAACTTGTGAAATTCAAAATATAATAAACACTGTTTATTATAAACCGTTACTGTATTATTTAATTAATTGAAATATTAAATTGTGGAGTCTTTTAAATCTGTTAACAAAAATTATAAAAATTACTTCTTTCATTTGAGATGCATAAAATTTGCTGGTATTGGTAGAGTTAAGTACATGTTTTTGTGATATTAGTGTTTTTTATTTTGTTCTAAAACATATTTTTATGGGTTTTTTTCTTACATTTTAAAATATTGATTTTAGGTATGCTATTAATTTCTCGTACAAGATGTTGATAGTGATAACATCACTATTTTCATCAAGTGACATATTTTCATAAACTAAAAACAAAATAACCAATTTAAAAAAGACTTTAAAATATTACAAGACTAAAAACAAAATGACATGTTAAAAAATTGTTAAAATAATAATATATTTTTTCATCCTCACCTAGTATTTTCTTTCTTTCTTTTTTTTTTTTTTTTTAA
>Ga0209700_105908_pt1 | contig 19864 bp, 6 predicted proteins | sample SiratroredBW_FD_187528 | JGI IMG/M metagenome (GOLD analysis project Ga0209700, IMG submission 187528) | Root nodule microbial communities of legume samples collected from California, USA - Siratro red BW (SPAdes) (version 2) | ecosystem: Host-associated > Plants > Roots > Nodule | place: USA...
AAAAAATAAATATAAAATATATATATAAAAAAATATATATATATATATATATATATATATATATATATATATATATATATAAAAGTAATTTTTTTAAAAAATATATAAAATATAATTGTAGTTGTAAGCGACGACAACAAAGACAATGAGTAGTGGGCAGCGGGGAGGGCTAGGTGTTGAGCGGTGACACTATGGTTGTTATTAGGTAAATGAAGTAACGTGCTACATCCTAATTTGAATTGACTGGGTGGGCCCAATTACTTAAAACCTAAAGAAGAGTTATTGCATAACACTTTAGGGTTTTCAGCAAAGCTCACCGCACTTCCTTCCTTACATTGTCGCTCCTCCTTCCTTGTGATCCTACACAACTTTGTGTTCCGATTGTCGCGTTGTCACACATCTTCATTCTTTGGTCGTTGCATTGTCACTGTCGCATAGCTTTGTTCTCCGATCATCGTGTTGCTATGGCCACTGCACACATTAAGGTTTTTCTCTACCATTTTCGTTCAGTAGTAGTATATTATGATGCAAAAAGTGGCTAGCATGTCCATGAGAAACCCGTGTTTCCACCACCATGTGGTGCCACGTTTCCACCACCATCGATTTTTGCCATTGTTAGCACTAGTGGGCTGCTGGGATGATTTGATGAAGCCAACCAAGTGAAGAAGTTTAAGACCTTATGATCATATATAGAATGTATGAATATTTTATGAAGATTGAAGAACTTGCTCTAGAACTTAGGAGTGTGTGTTGTGGGGTAAGTTTGAGGTCTAATCAGTGATGCGTGCAATCTTAATCAAAGATTAGTTCCATAAGTATTTTTTGAATTAACAAAAGTTTTGAAAAATCATTAAAATCAAAACTTGCGTTTTGAACAATTGTTTTAACTAACTGGAGAAAAATAGTCAACTATTTGAAAAATCAATGACTGAATTTTACATGACAGTTGTCTATAAATAGCTGGCGCGAAATTTTGGATAGACATGAAAAATCATTCTAAACTTTTTCTGAGCAAGAACATTTGAGTTTTCATAGAGAGCAAACGCGCCTTCAAGTCTAGTGATCAAGATCAATCAACGTTTTCATCAAGAACTGTTTTCTTGAACTGTTACTGGAGCTTTGATATGACTGAGACAGTTTCTTCACTGATTTCATCATCAGACTAAGCCTCTTATACCCTTTCTTTATTACCTTTGTAATATGTTGTATAGAAGTGCTTGTTTTGCTTGAACTGTGATAACTCTTTCACTGTATTGAAGGTTATTCTGTTGTGAGTTACCTGGGTTGGTAATTCTGTTCTGTACAGTGGGTTTTGTACAGGTTGTAACTTGTTGTGAGGATCAACAAGGGTGTTCTTGAAACACACAGTGGGTTTTTGTGTGGTTTCTTGTTCTGCTGTGGGTTCAGCAGTGGTTTATTGCGGGGAGCAGTGAGACGTTTCTGGGTTATACAGTGGATTCTGTATAACTGTGCCTTGCTGTAGGGAGTTCTTGAAACACACAGTGGACTCTATGTGGTTTCTTCGTCTACTGTAGGATCAATAGTGATTGGCTGCAGAGTGCAGTGTATTCTTACTGTGCAAGTGTTGTAAACTTGATCAGTTGATCATTTTTAGTGAAATCCTTACTGTGTGTGAGGGACTGGACGTAGCTCGTTTGTTGGGTGAAACCAGTATAAAAATCTATTGTGTCTTGAATCTCTCTTGCTCTCTCTCTTTACTATTCTTATTAAATCTTGCTGTGTTTCTTGAATTTTTAGAATCAATTGAATCTTGCTAATTGAATAACTTCATCAACTTTCTAAAAGCATTTTCAGTAACAACTGAAAACATATATTCTATTTTAACACAGTCTACTCTGAATTGTTTTGAATATGTTAATAACCAGTATATCAGTTTTCTGTAAATCTGCAGTTTCGCAATTTACTAGTTTTACTGTTTATCAGTTTGTTTTTCCAGAAAACTTAATCTTTCACTGTTATTGATTAAATATTGTTTTTATACACTTAACATAGTTTGTATTATTTAACAAAAAAGTTTTTAATCAGTGAATCTTTATAAACTTTTAAGTTGATTTAATTCTTTGATTTCTTGATTCAATCTTTTAGCTTTTACAATATACTGTCAAACAGTTTGCGCCTAAATGGTGGAAATTCCATTAGAGTATATGAGGTTGTTGGTGATAGAGGTTTGGCAACTTCTCTTAAAGCTAGATCACAACCCAATGCTAACTGAAGCATGGTATTAATTGTGTTCATGGTAGCTTGAAAGTGTAAATCTTCTTTAAGTAGAATTGAAGCCTATTGTGTTGGCTCAAGATATAAGATTAATGAGCATGTTAGTAAGGGCACTGTGAAAGCTCTTTTAAGGCATAAAAGTATAGCCTCCTAAATTGGTGTTGAGGCAAAAGTTCAACTCTTTAAGATTTTAATTAAATGCTTAAAACAATTAAGTGTAAAACATGACTAACTTCAATTCAATTATAAGACAATAACATAACACTATGTAGTATTTTCTTAAGTTTGATAAGGTGTTTATAAGATTAGATGAAACACACATAAAACATAAGATGATGTGCACATAGTCTAAGCTAACCTCGTATGAAGGTACATATCTATATGTTATTCTATGTTATAAGAAATATCTGAATACCAAAGAGATTCATTAAAAACATAAACTAATGTGAACATCTAATATTTTATGCTTATTCTTAAGTTTGATAAGGTACTTATAAGATAAGATGAAACACATAAAACATTACATAATCTAAGCTAACTAGTAAGTCAATAAATAATTATATACTTATTATATGTAAAATAAATGTATTTTAGAGTGGGAGAAGAGACAACAAAGGAAAATGAAAGAAGTGGTGGAGGTTCGGTGAAGGAATACGAAACGTCAGAGAACAGTTAAGGAAGCCGTAGGAGGCATTGAGTGCTTTTGGGAGAGAAGACTATATAAGGTCCATGAGGGCGATTGAAGGGGTTTATGTATTTTGACAAAATTTAGGATTTTATTAAGTGAGTCAGCGCGTGTTTAATTTACACCAAGAATAACTTATTCATATTTTTTTTTTGCATATTGTCTAAAATAAATAAATAATATTTTTTTATCAATATTGTGGGTAAGAGATAAATAAAACTTACATTTTTTGCCAACATAAAAAACTATTGCTTATTTCTCTTTTAGGAAATTTTTTAGACCTTGTGATATAAATGTTGTTTAAAGTGAAAAACATGACGGGATTTGTAATTCTAAAACATATTTCGATAACAAGAGTTGCTAAAAACTATTTTACTTTAAGATATATGAGTTATTCTAGTATATATATAATATCTTATTAATAAAATCCTAAAATAAATTGAAGACTTATATTTAAAATATTAAACAAAAATCATTATATTTTGATTATATAAAAGTATTTTTAATTATATTTATATTTTCTAATTTTTAATATATAGGTATTAGACGGCATCTACATTTATAAATTTTATTTCACTTTTATATAAATTGATTTCGGTTTTAAATATTATAATATTAACTCAATTTCATTAATTTGACTGCTTATAATCCTTTGCGATTTTAATTAATTTTGATTGAAGACGTTAAATAACTTCAGACATTTATTTAAACTTCTGAAATTCCTAAATAGTAACCTAGACGAAAGTTAACAAGTTACTCCAAATGCTGATTTGCGTACCCTTTCCATCAGACTATAGGCTTTAGCAATATATCGTATCGGTGTTGAATTAAAGTGTTGCATAAATATAGATTTTAAATTCTTATAACAATTGATAGTGTGGATTTTTTTATATCAATGAAACGAATGATTAATTTTATAGTTGTATTTCCCTAAAGAAACTGTAAACGAAATCTAGTTATATCTTCGTTGGAATTAAATTTATAAATGACGCACTTGAAGTAATTTAATAAACAAATAGATCAGGTTTAATAAATAAATATTGGAAATTTTATCTTATTTAAAATTTAATATATTTTTTTTTTCTGAAAACCTCAAATTATGTCGAAGGGTAAAGTAAAACGTCGAAAGGAGTTAATAACATATTTTCAGGCTCAAATTATGTCGAGGGAGTCATTTAGAATATATTTTCAGTCTTTGTACTACGAGTCAATCAAGCTTGATCATTGAAGAGTGAGGAGAGTCTATTTCAGTTTTTGTAATTGTTGAGAAGTCATTGGTTTTGGACATCTGAAGCCATCGCTTTGTCTTCTAACACCTCATGACGTCATCAATTCCTTGCATGGAATTCGCCTCTTCAACTTCCAAACTCCCACTGATCTACGATGTGCTGATAAACTTTAGTGGAGAAGACATCCAAAGGAAATTTGTTTCTCATCTTGGTTCTGCCTTCTCTGCTGTTGGTTTCACCACTTTCCTTCACCACCAGAATGCAGTCAACCCATCTCACATCCAACAGCCTATTCTCAATCTCTGTCGCGTCGCAATTGTTGTTTTCACCAAAACCTATTCTCAATCTGCTTGGTGTCTTAATCAGCTTCAACAGATCATTAAATGGCACGAAACTTATGGCCGACATGTTCTGCCCGTATATTACGAAATTGAGCCATCTGATGTACGTCTTCAGAAGGGTGATTTTGGAAAAGCCTTCAAAGCAACTGCTCAGCAAACATTCTCCGGACAAGAAATGGAGCATGGCATGTCCAGATGGAGCCACACACTCACCAGAGCTGCAAATTTATTTGGATGGGATGAGAGCAATTACAGGTAAATCTCTCACTCACTCAATTTTAAGCTTGTACTTCAATTTTGATAATAAATGACTTATTCTATAATTGTATTGACTTCAATTTTGGTAATACATGTCTTGTTCTATTTGAAGGAGTGATGCTGAACTAGTGGACAAAATTGTTAAGAGCCTTCTTAATTTACCACTCTTGTCTGTCACTAACTTTCCAGTTGGATTACAATCCCGCGTGGAGGATCTGATTGAAACTATAAAAAATTATTCAAAGCAAGTTTGTAGGATAGCTATATGTGGACAGGGAGGATCTGGTAAAACCACCCTTGCCAAAGCCATCTACCATCATATTCATGATACATTCATGGAGAAAAGTTTCGTTGAAGATATTGGACAATTTAGCAGAATAAGAGGGGATTTTCATTTACCACTAGAACAACTTCTTTCAGATCTCCTAGAAACAAAGGTGGAGATAGATAGCGTTGAGATGGGAAGAAGTATGATTCGGGAAAGACTTTCTGGGAAAAGGGTATTCATTGTACTTGACGACGTGAGTAAGTTTCATGCATCATTTCTAAGTCAATGCTGCCGTTGGTTCGGAGGAGGAACTGTAATAATCTTTACAACAAGACATGAATACGTAGCGAGGACATATGAAGTTGATTCTGTTTTTCGGGTAAAGCTAATGAAGGCAGACGAGTCCCTTGAGCTTCTTAGTTGGCACGCATTTAGAGAAGCAAAACCAAAACAAGGATACCATTTCCTTGCAAAAAGATTAGTTGATTATTGTGGAGGACTACCTCTATCTCTTGAAGTCGTTGGAACTTATTTACTTGAAAGGACGCAAGAAGAATGGAATAGAGTATTGTTAAGATTAGGCAATATTCCCGAGCTTGGATTTTATCATATATTCAAAATAAGCTTCGACGGTTTACACAATGAAGTGGAAAAAGATTTGTTCCTTGATATATGTCGTTCCTTTGTTGGTAAGGGCAGAGTTTATGCTACCATGATCCTAAATGGGTGTGGAGTAGACGCTGATAGCGGAATAAGAGTTCTCACAGAGCGTAGCCTCATAAAAGTTAATATGAAAAAAAAAATTAGGAATGCATTCGATGCTATGGAAAATCGGAACAGAAATTATTCGTCAAAAAACAGGAGAAAGTTGGAGGTACCGTCAACCGTTGTTTCGTAGGGTAAGAACGCCTTTATCTATGGTTTTGAAACTTCTTTTGGAAATGGTTGCTTTCTCATCTTCAATATATTTGTTTTTCTTAGCTCTTTTCGTCTAAGGGGACAAAAGCCATTCATAGATTGCCAGGTGATACTGTAAATGTAGGAGACGACTTTTATCTGCATGATGCAATAGCTATTGACTTAAAACATAGTCCTCTCCAATTCCTTTGGAAAGAATCCCAGGTTTTTATCACGTGCCATTTTCTTTTAAAATTAGTATTTGTTTTCACTTATAACTATTTCGTTTTCTCATTTTCTTCTTTAGTATTTTATCCAAAACTATCTTCTTGAAGGTTTTGAGGTGGTTAAAAGTCCTTAATCTTAGTCACTCCAAGTACTTGATAAAAACCCCTGACTTTTCTGGACTACCAAGTCTTGAACAGCTTATTCTCAAAGATTGTCAAAGGTTGCGCAAGGTACATCAATCTATTGGATGCCTATGCTATCTTACACTGCTAAATTTGAAGGACTGCACATGTCTAAGCAATCTCCCCAGAAAGATATATAAGTTGAAATCTTTGAAAACTCTCATTATCTCTGGTTGTTCGAAGATTGACCTAATGGAAAAAGATGTACTGCGGATGGAATCCTTGATAACTTTAATTGCTGAAAAAAAAGTTGTGAAACAAGTGCCTTTTTCAATTGTAAGCTCAAAAAGCATTGGATATGTATCTCTACGTGGATTTCAGGGATTGTCACATAATCTTTTTGCTTCTATCATTCGGTCTCAGATGTCGTCAACAATGAGTCCGCTATCTTATATTCATTCGATCATGGATATGGAGTATAAGAGTTGGGATGGTATTGCACCATTTCTTAACAGCCTTGCAAATCTTCGAAGTGTTTTGGTGCAATGTGACGCCAAGTTTCAACTATCTAAGCAAGTCAAAACTATATTGGTCGAATATGGTGCAAATATTACAGAATCAAGAATTTCAAAGCATCACTTGAACTCTTCTCTGACTGGTGTTGGAAGATACAGAGAATTCTTCAATACTGTGAGCGATGGCATACCTAAGGTTCTACTCTAGCTTTCCCTTTATTTATTACCTTCACCATAATTTTAGCTATTATTTGAGAGAACATAAACTAATCCCAATGAAGTTTCTAATAGAAACTACAATATTGAACTTTTGCACCCTTGAAAATTGATTTTCACTTTCTTGCTTTACTAGCTTCGTGATTGTTTTATTCTCAATGATCGTAGAAATATAAATTGAGACAAAAACACGAACGCATTCTAAATCGCTAATGGAATGATGGTGATATATACACAACAAAACTATTAACTAGATTTGTTTTAATCATGTATAAGATTTTTGCTTAAGTAAACTTGCCCTTGTTTATCACATGAAACAGGTGTTTGCAAGCAGTGAGTTATGTGATGTTTATCTCCCAGGTGACAATGATCCTTACTGGTTGGCCCATATGGGTGAGGGACATTCTGTTTCTTTCACTGTACCTCAAGATCGTGACATGAAGGGAATGACTTTGTGTATCGTTTATTCATCAACCTCTGAAATCGTGGCAACTGATTGTCTTAAAAGTGTCTTAATTGTTAATTACACAAAGTGCACATTGCATATACACAACCATGGCAAAGTAATATCCTTTAATGATGAAGATTGGCATGACATCAGGTCAAATTTAGGATCAGGAGACAACGTGGAGATTTTTGTGAGTTTTGGTCATAGATTGATAGTCAAGAACACGATTGTCTATCTGATATGTAGTGAATCGAATGACTTTAAAAAGGAGCCAAATGACTTAGAAAAGGAGCCTGCGTCAAAGGAAAATTCCCTCGTTAGATTTATAAAGAAAATTGTGATGTGTGACTTCTGGTAAGTTATTTGTCTTCTTTGAGAATAGCTGCATCCCTTGAGTTTTGGAATTAATCCTTGTATCCTTCATTGCAATTTATTTTTTCTGATCCTTTCCTTATTTTTCTTTAGAGGATAACTTACAGTTAAGAAATTCATGTTTATTTTACCGGTTTCTGGCTACGCGCTTCCTTGGCCTTTATTGTATTTGCTTTCTAGTGTTTACTTTTGTCAATTCTTTTTCCTTTTGGCATATAATATTCGTTAGATGTTTTGCTTTCCTATCTCCTATGTAGTCTCTGTTTTTTATTCAACATAACAAGAACTGTAGCCTCATCCTAAATAAATTTAAAACTAATTGAAACAAAGTTTAATTTCATTTCTCCTTATTTAGGCTGATGAAATTCATTTTATGTATAATTTAAATATATCAATTTTATTTTTCAGTTTACATTTGTAATTGTAAGTTTCATTATAGTGTTCAGTTATGTCAAGTGATTGTTTCAATTTTCAGTTTTCAACTCATGGTCTTACAAATTATTTTAATTTTGTTAAAATCGCTATAAAATTAATTCTCATGAATTAATGTTCACTTGATATGTCCAAGTATAATCTTTTAAAATAATATAAAAAATAAACATTTAGACAAGTACAACTAGCCGTTGATAAATTATAAATGTGTGCAACATTTTATAGACATTTAGTTTTAGACTTTATGTATCGGTTATAAAATTTATATTGATTATCATGAATTAATAAGTTCACACTTTTTTAAATAACCGACAAAGAAAATTCATTCACCAGGTTGGTTAGAACCGAAACCATCATAAAAAAGTCTAAAATAATTTCAATACATAATATTTCTAACTTTGTATGTTAGTTCATACCTTAAGCCATGTAGAACACTATTTTCTTTCTTTAAAATATTTGACTTGTTTTAGTCATTTCTCTTCCTACATGACAATTTACAATTCCCTTGGACCAAATTTTACAATATCGCTAATGTTATCATTTAGGGAAAAATATAAACAAAATACAAGTTCATAAACAAGAATTGACAAACAAAAATCCCAAACATTAAAAAACGATGTATCGGCTATTATGACACTCAAGTTTAAAGCATTGTATACTTGTAAGTCTTTATATGTGTTGATCCCGTATAGTTGATTCCGTATATATGTTTTTTTTTTTTAACATTGTTCGAATAACTTATCTCTACATTTATAGAAAACAAATAGCTTTTTAGACGTTAAGGGCAATGTTTAAGTTAATTTGAGCAAATTGAACTTATCGTATATAATTGATTTTATGTGTAGAAATATGATTATTATTATGGCTTGAGCACTTGCTTTATAATCAATTAAGATTACAATAAGCTAGATTATCTTCCTTGAGCCATATGTCATTAGAAGGCCTCACAAGACTTTTATTTCATAAAATAACATATTAGAAGGTTTATAATCACACTATACGAAAGTATGCACCACAAGAAAAAGTTAAATTACAGACGAAATTTTATCGACGGAACTTTACCTATCAGTAAAATATCATTATCGACGATTTTATTGATAGATTTCTGAGTCTGTCGATAGTTACCGACGGATTTATCGATGGATTTATCCTAAATCCGTCGATAATTACTAAAGGATCAAAAATCAGTTAAAAATACGACAGACTCAGAAATCTGTCGTTAAATCTACATACAATCAATTTACCGACAAATTTTAAGTGTTTTTAAAGAATTTGTCTCATCAGTATTTTTTTTTCCAGTGATGTTTATATTTATTATCGGCAAATTACTTCACACAACCTATTCAACATATAAACAAAGAAATATGCAAAGAACATTTAGCATAATATATTTACACTACTACAAAAAGGACATTTAATCGTGGTTATATAAGATATACAAGCGCGGTTGTCCAACAGCGATAAATTCAAATGCAATAAAAAGTATTGAAGATACAAACGCGGTTGTATAACCGCGATGAAAAGTATAACATACCACCGCGGTTTATAAGAAACCGCGCTGGTATGACACATACAAACGCTGTTGTAACAGGGAACCGCGCTGGTATGGTACATACAAACGCGGTTGTCTATAACAACTGCGGTGGTATTGCTTTTATTTTTTGAAACTAAAAATAAATAAAAAAGCGTCTCTGAATGTGTTTAAATGTGTTTTTTAACCGCGATTATATCTCATCTTTAAACGTATTTTTTCCATTAGTGTTATGATATTTCCAATTGGCTGATTCTCTTTATATGTTTTTTTAAACACTGTTCAAATAACTTGTTTCTACATTTATAAAAAATATTAGCGCTTTAAAAGTTAAGGGTCATATTTAAGTTAATTTGAGCAAATTGAAACTTACCATATAAAATTTATCACATACATGAACTAATGTAAAGAGACACTCTTTACTTTTTTAAAAATAATAAATTGAGTAGTGTAACCATTCGTTAATATTTTGTTAATTAATTATTGTTTTATTATAATATTTAATTTTCTTAGTAAAAATATATAATATTAACAATAGTTGTACAAATTTTTATTTTATCATATGTATATATAATTTTTTTATTTGTTCTCAAAAATTAAGACCCTTGAGCACTTTGAGTTGCAACCAAAATTTATTTTGTTTTCATCTACACGAAAGCAATGGATCTGATTATAAGATATGATATCATATCTTATCGAAACCATTATTTGATGTAGCAACATTTGAGACCCTATTTCATTGTCATATCTTCTTTACAGAGACGGAAAGTATATGTACGAATAGACAATGAATATAAAAGTTGTATTCCAGTGGATGATGTAAGTGGTGGTGAGCAAAACCCTCTTTCTCCTAGCTTGGAACCATAGTCTTTGTACAAAATTACAATTTGCCTATGTTGGCTTTATATGATTATAGCAGTCGTATATCCCACCTATCACCTTAAGGCCTTTCGGGTGCTGATGTTGATATCAAGAGAATCAGGTGAAATGCAAGATGGTTGTAGGGATCTTGTCCGAGACCATGTTGGATTGGTTTAGAAGCTTGCCTAATGGCCACATATCCTCATTCGTGGAATTATCTAATTTTTTCTTTGCTCAAAGAAGTATACGTTCTACATGTAACCCTTCCTCAATACATTACCCGAAGTTATCATCGCCTTTCCTCCGTACATTATGCTTGTTTGTCCTTTTTATTTTCTATTCCAATTCTTTTGTCTCCTAGTGATGCTTCATCTCACCTTGAGTGGTGACAAGCTATGACTTATGAGATGTGTGCTCTCCAATGTAGTTGTACTTCAGAGTTAGTTTCCCTTTCAACTGGCAAAACAATTGTTGGGTTTCAGTGGGTGTACACTCTTAACATTGGTCTTAAGGGGAACATAGATTGTTATGAAGCTTGCCTAGTTGCCAACGGATATACAAAAATCTATGAATAGGATTACACTAACACATTCTCAGTTATGCCTAAATGACTGCCATCTGCCTTGTCGTTTCCATGGCAGCTATTCATCACTAGACTATTGATTGTTTTTGGATTGTCATTCAACAACTTAGAATAATACGAAGTGAAGCTGATCATCACTATTTTACTGTCTTTCTCTCAAAGTGACCATCTTTGGATTGTCAAGCTATTAATTCAATGTTACTTATCCTAAGATTTCCTTTGCAGTAAGCATAGTCAATTTTTAATTTCTCCTTGTCAAGACCATTGAGATGTAGCTGTACAATACTAATAAATATATTAAGAATGCTATGGGCAAAGGCTTAAATTATGGAGATGAGGAGAATAGTCAAATCATTGGGTATTCTTATGTTGATTGGGTATACTCAACAGTGATAAACGTTCTACTTTAGGGTACTTTCTTCTTATTTGGGGGCTAATTTAATATCTTGGAAAAGCAAGAAAGAGATGTTGTGGTATGATCAATTGCAAAATATAGGGCAATATCTGTATATTGTAGGATCATATCCTTATTATAAGAGGATATCAAATTTTCTTTATTTATTGTATTTATTTGTTTTCAATATAAATAAACCATCCATGTTGTCACCGAAAGGTAAGGTTTCAGCTCAATGCTTCTCTTTATCTTTATAGTTTAACAATTTGTTGTTTTTTCTCATGCTTTCGAATGTGTGGACAACTAACATGGTGGTGCTAAGTAATTTTATTTGGGTAACAACTATCAAGGCAAAACTTCCCATGACTTTTGTCATTTGAAAAGTTCATGATGTATTAGGTAATGGAGGACATAAGAAGCATGGAACATTAGAAAATCTTAGGAATTTGTCATGCATATGATGATATTTTCTTAAGGATACCGACGGTAAATATAACAAGAATGAAGATTAGGAAGAATGAGGCAATCTTGTGCCCAAAAATAATATGGTGTGTGGTTTGTTTTTAATGTTTCTATTATTTCTTCCTTCTGTGTCTCTATTTTTCTTCTATTGTTGAAAATATTTTAAGCAGTAACAAATAACAAGAAAACAAGAAGTGAATCTTTTTCTTACATATGTATGTTGATCGGTAAATGCACATAGTAAATTTCCAACACTACATTTATTCTATATGTCCTTCTTTAAAGTCCATAATAGTGTGTGCAATAAAATTAGGAAAGTACAAGTTAAATTTCTATGGGGTGGGGACACGAGGGTAAAAGAATTGCATGGGTTAGTTGGGAGAAGGTGTGTAGGCCATTACGAGAAGGAGGATTAGGGATTAAAGATATTGTTAACATCAATGTAGCTTTGTTCTCTAAGTGGAAATGGAGGCTTGGTGGACCAGAATTGAGATTATGAAGAGAGGTACTAGAGTCTCGGTATGGGTCATGGAGGGAATTGGATATTAATTTGATTAATAGTACACAGTCATGGTGGTGGAGTGATCTTGCTAAAGTATGTGAGAAGGGAGCTAAAGATAATTAGCTCGATGGAAGAATCAAATGGGTTTTGGGGGATGGGAAAAAGGTGAAATTCTGGAAGAATACTTGGGTTGGTGATCGATCTCTAAAAAATACATATCCTAGACTATTCTCTATTTCCGAATGTAAAGAGAACACAATGACAAAATTAAGGGTAGGGGAGGAAGAGAACCCTTTGCACACATATGGATGGAATCTAGGATGGGACCAGGTGATCAATAAAGTCCAATCTAGGTTGTCTAGATGAAAAGGAAGACTACTCTCTATGGTTGGCAGAGTGTGTTTCATTAAATTTGTGATCATTGCACTATCTTTATTCTATACGTCCTTCTTTAAAGCTCATATTAGTGTGTGCAATAAAATTAGGAAATTACAAGCTAAATTTCTATGGGGGTAGGGACATGAGGTAAAAGAATTGCATGGATTGGTTGGGAGAAGGTGTGTAGGTCATTACGAGAAGGAGGATTAGGGATTAAAGATATTGTTAACATCAATGTAGCTTTGTTATCTAAGTGGAAATGGAGGCTTGGTGGGCTAGAATTGGGGTTATGAAGAGAGGTACTAGAGTCTTGGTATGGGTCATTGAGGGAATTGAATATTAATTTGATTAATAGTACACAGTCATGGTGGTGGCGTGATCTCACTAAAGTATGTTGGAAGGGAGCTAAAGATAATTGGCTCGATGGAAGAATCAAATGGGTTTTGGGGGATGGGAAAAAGGTGAAATTCTAGGAAGATACTTAGGTTGGTGATCAATCTCTAAAAACTACATATCCTAGACTATTCTCTATTTCCGAATGTAAAGAGAACACAATGACAAAATTAGGGGTACGGGAGGAAGAGAACCCTTTGTACACATATGGATGGAATCTAGGATGAAGAAGAGCTAGGTTCCAATGGGAGAAGTATTTGGAAGAGCAGTTGATTAATAGTACCTTAGCAATACAAAGAAGTATTGGTTGCGAGGATGGGTGGGTTTGGTTAGAGGAGGAAGAACAACAATGTTAAGTCTGGTTACATTATTTTGAATAGGGGGTGTATAAAGGAGAGGTTAAAGGTATTCCAACAACTTTGGTCTTTAAAGGTGGTGTCATCAACACTAATTTGTGTTTAGAGAGCTTTGCTAGACAGATTACCTACTACGATCAACCTCTTTAGAAGAGGAGTTTAGTTGGAAACGTATGTATGCCCGTTTTGCAAGAGGGTGGAAGAAATTGCTCAACATCTTTTTTATCAATTGTGTAGTGGTGCAGAAAGTGTGGGATGCTTGTGAGATGTGGGCTGGGTGTTGTGGTGCTGTTGGACGAATGTGTGGTGGTGGTGGGCTTATAACCACTCAAGTCTAACCTCTTGCTATTATTTGTAAACAATTTTAGGCCGAGTTCAAGAGGGGGTTAATTGAATTTTCAAAATTTTTTGCAAAAGATGGAAAGTATTAAAGTGTATATGAAAGTTCTTTATTGAAACAACCAAAAGTGCTTCTTTGGAAAGCACAACAAAAAATCAATCTATTCCAAGACCAGAACAATCAATTGAAACAACACAGATCAGAAAATAACAAAGAACAATTTACTAAAACACAAGTGGCAGTCAATTGAAAACAATATATAACCCAAAGCAGTTTAGAAACAATCAAGCCACTCAAAGACAATTAACTGAAATCAGAGTATGAACCAGATCAGTCAAGAAATAATTAATTGACAAACACAACCAATAAATTGACTAAAACACTCAAATTAGCAATCAACAAAAATACCAAAGTCAAATGTAGAAGAAATCAATTGAATAAAAACACAATTCAGAACTGACCATAGACAAACAGATAAACAGTAACAGATAAACAGTAACAACAACTAACTGAAAGACACTCACACTTCTAGTATAAGCAATATCAAGCTTATAGTATATTAAGAATCATTGATAGGTGTATTTGAAATATCTTATTCATAAAATCCTAAAGCATATTGGAAACTTCTATGTAAAATATTAAACAAAAATCATTTTTATTTTTATTATATCAACATATTTTTAATTATATCTATCTTCAATAAGTATTAGAAGATTGTTACACTACATTAAATATATATATATATATATAAAGACGTAATCAACATTTATAAATTATATTTCACTTTTATATAACTTAATTTCAGTTTTAATATTATAACATTAACTTAATTTCATTTCTAAATCGTCTTATGCAAAATTCCATTGGAGTATATGAGATTGTTGGTGATAGAGGCCTATGTTTGAGTCCTAGCGAAAATGCAGTCATGTCTTTCCACTTGAGCTTGATCACAAACCCCAATGCTAACTGAAGCATGGTATTGGTTGTGTTCATGGTAGCTCGAAAGTGTAAATATTCTTTAAGTAGAACTGAAGCCTATTATGCTGACTCAAGATATAAGATTAATAAGTATGTAAGCAGTGACACTGTGAAAGCTCGTTTAGTCTAAAAGGCATAAAAGTATGGTCTCCTAAATTTGTGTTAAGGTAAAAGTCCAACATCTTAAGATTTTATTTAAGTGCTAAAAGCTATCTAAGTGTAAAATATGGCCAACTTCAATTGTAAGACAATAATCTTATAAAAACAAAAAATCACACAAGATATAAGTGTTTTATTCAATATATAATATAATATTGTGTAGTATTTTCTTAAGTCCGATAAGGTGTTTATAAGATTAGATAAAAAACACATAAAACATAAAATGATGTGCACATAATCTAAGCTAATCTAATATGGAGATACAAATTTATATGCTTATTCTGTGTTACAAAAAATACTTGTATGCCAACAAGATTTATTAAAAATATAAGCTAATATCAACATTAAATAATTTATGTTTATTTTTAAGTCTGAAAAGGTGCTTATAAGATAAAGATAAGATGAAACATATATAAAATATTAGATGATGTGTACATACTCTAAGCTAACATTGTATGTAAATAAATATTTATATACTTATTATATGTTACCGTATATATATATATATGTTAGAGTAGGAGTATAGACAACAACGAAAGTGGAAAAAGCGGTGAAAGTTTTGAGAAGGAGTACAAAGCGCTAGAGAACAATTAAGGAAGCCGTAAGAAGCATATTGAGTGATTTTGGGAGAGAAAACTATAAGAGATTTGCAGACGCGATTGAAGGGGTTTATGTATTGTGACAAATTTTAGGATTTCATTGAGTGAGTCAGCACGTGTCTAATTTACATTAAGAATAGTTATTTTCAAAGTCATATTAAAGGCACTTTAAATCACATTCATAAAAATGTAATTCTAAAATAATTCTAAAAGCTAAAGTAACATTTACTTATCCACATTTTTTCTACACGTTGTCTAAAATAAAAATAAAAAAACAATATTTTTTTATTTATATTGTGAGTCGGAGATAAATAACACTTACTTTTTTGACAACACAAAAAACCATTGCTTATTTTTATTTTAAGCAATGATTTTTTAGATATTGTATTATAAATGTTGTTTAAAGTAGAAAATGATATAATGTGTGACAGGGTTTTTATAAAACATAGTCGAGAGTTGCTAAAAACTATTTTACTTTGAAAAATATGAGTTATTCTAATATATATAAAATATCTTATTAATAAAATCCTAAAACAAATTGAAACTTCTTTTCAAAATATTAAACAAAAATAATTTTATTTTGATTATATAAAAATATTTTTAATTATATTTATATGTCGTCTAATTTTTAATAAGTATTAGACGATTGTTACAGATACTTTGGCATTGATACGCTAATAATAATAATATAATAATAATATATATATATATATATATATATATATATATATTTATTTATTAAAAACGTCAGCTACATTTATAAATTTTATTTCACTTTTATATAACTTAATTTCAGTTTTAAATATTATAATATTAACTCAATTTTTTTAATTTGACTAATAATCCTGTGCTATTTTCATTAATTTTGATTGAAGATGTTAAATAACTTCAGGCATTTATTTAAACTTACGAAATTCCTAAATAGTAACCTAGACGAAGGTTAATAAGTTACTCCAAATGCTGATATAAGACGAAATAAGTTATATATTGCTTGCTCTTTTTCCATCTTACCAAAGTTATAGGCTTTGGGAATATATAGTATCGGTGTTGAATTAAGTGTTGTATAAGATAGATTTTAAATTCTTATAACAATTGATACTGTAGATTTTTTATATCAATGAAACGAATAATTAATTTTATAGTTATATTTCCCTAAAGAAACTATAAATGAAATTTAATCGTTGGAATTAAATTTATAAATGACGTACTTTATGTAATTTAACAAACAAATAGATCAGGTTTAATAAATAAATATTGGAAATTTTATCTTATTTAAAATCTAATATATTTTTTTTTTCAGAAAACCTCAAATTATGTCGAAGAGTAAAAGTAAAATCTCGGAAAGGAATGAAGAACGAGGGAATCACTTTAGAAGATATTTTCAGTCTTGTACTCAGTCAATCAAGCTTCATCATCATCAGAGAAGAGTGAGGGAAGAGCAAAGCGAGCTTCTTAGTTAGAGTCTATTTCAGTTTTTGACATTGTTGAGAAGTGATTGGTTTTGGACTTCTCAAGCCATCGCTTTGTCTTCTAACACCTCATGACGTCATCAATTCCTTCCATGGAATTCGCCTCGTCAACTTCCAAACTCCCACAGAAGTATGATGTGCTGATAAAACTTTAGTGGAGAAGACATCCAAATGGTGATGTAGGCAGTGAATAACGTTATATAGTATGAATTTAAATTATGTAATACTGGAAAATTAATATACATAAAAGCTAAATATTGCAGTGTGAATTTAAGGAAAGACAAGTATATGTATCCATGTTCATACTAAGATTGTGTCCACGACAACAATCGTTTCTGTAAAGGATTATAAAATTAATTAAAACATTAAGTTATGGGATTTCACCGTATTTGGCGGGAAACTCCTAAGTGTTTGGATAAACGATTAAGATATGAGTGAAAATGAAGATGTCACTCTTAAAATTAATTAATGCTACAGCAGATTAGATACTTTTCTCCATCTTTTTCTTCACTGCTTTTGATTTTATCGTTTTTCATCTTTCGTAGTTGATGCACTTCATTTTTTTTCTGCTGCATCGTGCATCACGAATCTTGTTCAAATTTGCTGATAGCTCAATATAAAACTCATCACTCTCGTTCGTACACTGGATACCATATATATATATATATATATATATATGTACTCTATTCGTTGGCTCATAAAAAAATCAAACAAATCAAGTACCTGATTCATGTATCTGCACCATTTCCATTTTTATAATAGCTCAATACACCGCATCAATCACGGGCTCTCTCTCTCTCTCTCTCTCAATTTTATCGATAAAATAACAAATGTTTTTTTTTTTTTATCAATATACATTGGTTAAAATTATATCGGTAAAAAATATTATGTCAATTTTTTTTTATTTTCAATGCTAATTAAAAGGATATGATCGATTTTTTATAATTATTGTATTATATAAATTTCATTTATTGCTCATATGACTAAATTAACTTAGAAAATATTATTATCATTCTAAATTTAATTAAATTTTTTTGTTCAAACTAAATAGATCTTATAAAATTGAACTCATTTATTTTGTCTTTCTTTATCGAGAGATAATGTCTTCTTCATTAATATTCTCTCACTCGAAGTTATCAAGACGATTCCCTCTATTTTCTTTCTGTAAAAATGGTATACTTATAAAAATTGAGACTCTGATCTTCAAATTAGTAACACTTACGAAGAATAATAAATCTGTAGTGTTTTCTTCATAAATATAAACCTATTTACAATATTTTAACAAGTTTTTGATGGATACATCTAGATTAATTCTATCCACAGATCTTAATCCTTAATTAGTATTTTATCTGAAACTTAATAGCTTAATATTATTTAAGTAATTAATCTAAGATGATATCAATATAGGTGACCAACATAATCTCAATACTGAATAGAACAATTAAGATAAGGTTTTTCAATATATTTGTTTAAAGAAATAAGAATATCTGAAAAACAAACTATATTAAGATAACTATATGAAATTTTAAGATTTTAGACGTAAAACCTTTGAGAAAAATGTTTGAAAGAAAATGAAAATAAATGCAAAGATGAACAAGAATTGATTAAAATTCAAAAATGAAGATAACAATTATATTTGCACTAAGAATAAATGACAGAGAAATAAATGTAAAGAATTTAAATAAAAAGCTACTAAAAGAAAAAGAAAACATTGCATAAACAAATCCTAAGCATATTATTCCCATTTTTTTTATTTCTATAATGAAAGTTTATATATATACAATCTGTTTTACCAGTTATCAACTCTTTTTTTTTTTTTTTAAAACTTAAACTATTAAACATTATTATGAAATTTTGGGATAGCATTATGTAACTTTTGGTCTTTTAGATAATGATTTTATCAACTAATATCGGAACATCTTCCTTTTCGATATATTGTTAAACAGTAACTTCTATTTTTCTTTTTCACTTTCAATAGATAGCAAAATAATTTTGAAATTTTCTGGTATAACAAAAAATCCCTTTTATTATTACTTAACCCACTCCCTCGAAAACTTATTGCGAACTTCTATGGTCGTCACCTAATTCTTTATCAAAGACTTCTCAGAGGTAAATATTGTCTTTCGTTTTTCCCGATAATGAGTTGTCTAGCTCCGCTAAGTTCTCAGCTTCCAAGAGTTAAAGTGACTCCTCAGGTGTTAGCCGAGAGCTTCTGGTGAACGGAATCGGTTGGTGATGCAGCTGTGTGGAAGAAGGGGAGGAGAAAATCTAGAATGATTTACCCTTGACAAGTGGTTATGACTGAGTGGATTCTTGGTCAACGAGTTCTTTTTCAGGTATTTTTTTCCTTTCTGTTTTGTTCATTTGTCGAAACTGTGGATATTGCAGAGGTTACTTGTTCGGACGAGATAACTTTTTGGTTGGTGTGGATCCATGGAAAATGTTTGCCATGTTCGCAAGGGTCAAGCCGTAGAATGTGTGAAATGATCGCTTCGTCTTCTAACTCCTCATGACGTCATCAATTCCTTGCATGGAATTCGCATCTTCAACTTCCAAACTCCCAGAGATGTACGATGTGCTGATAAACTTTAGTGGAGAAGACATCCAAAGGAA
>Ga0209700_105910_pt1 | contig 19863 bp, 12 predicted proteins | sample SiratroredBW_FD_187528 | JGI IMG/M metagenome (GOLD analysis project Ga0209700, IMG submission 187528) | Root nodule microbial communities of legume samples collected from California, USA - Siratro red BW (SPAdes) (version 2) | ecosystem: Host-associated > Plants > Roots > Nodule | place: USA...
TCTTTCCGCAACCATAACAACACTTAATGATTAAATCATCAAATATCATTCCAAAAATATCTTTAACATTATAACAACATATATCTAGTAGATTCATCAAACTCATTTTCCAAATCAAAACAATTCATGTTCATTCAAAAAACGATTCCTCAATCAATCATGCATAAAGGCATATTTTATTCAATATATGCTCTCAAACTTTTAAAACATATCAAAGTTTTATCACAAGTCATATTCAATCCATCAAACAACAAGCAAAAATTCTTGCATACTATTTTTTTACATCATTACTCAAATAGGGTCTATTAATCACACAAAAATCAAAATAATCAAACTTATTCAGTGCTCAAGGACCAGTCAGACCTACAAGAAAGACTTGAGCATTGATAATCACATATTCAAGTTTTTATCATTGAGTTCTATTTAAAAGTAACTAAATAGTATAAAAATAAGTTACTAGCTTCCCTTACCTGGTGACAATTTTTCAAAACAATTCCTCCAAACTAGCTAGTGGCAGTAACCCAATCTTTAGGGATCTAGAACAAGTCATCAGAACAAAACCAAATTTCAGTATAATCTTAATTAAGTTGAGAGAAATACTTTTCTCAACTGTCCCTACTAAGATTGATGACAAAAACCTAAGGAAAAACAGAGATTAAGGGATCTTTAGAGCAAATATGGACTTACTCTGTTTGAAATTATGATCGGTTAGAAATGATCCTTAACTCCTCAGGTACTGCAGGGTATGATCAGATTCTAAAACAGATGACGTATGGAGGGAGAAAAGTTAGAGAAAAGGAAGAGAGATTTTGAGAATGGAAGAGGGAGGCATGAAGGAGAGAGAAAAAATACAATATGCTTCTAGAGGTAAAGGGCGTCACATTATCCACAACAATAGATTTTTTTTTTTTTTGACTAATGAAGGTCAAAGTTTACTATCAATGTTTATATAAGTTATTTTTTCGAATAACATGGTAAAAACTTTTTTATTAATGTAACTCAATATTATTTATAGTTCGATGTTAATTATGGTTTTCATTATGAATGTTAACAAAAATATTTTTTTTTTGACAAATTTTAAGTAAATTTTTAGTTGTCATCTTTTATGATTATTTTTGGATTAATGTTACTTAATTTTATTTTCTTGTCCAAAGTTGGATAATATTTTTTATAATGTCATCGAAAAATTTTCAACCAATCTTAATCAAGATTTCTTTTTGCCAATTGACAACTTAGGGAATTCTTTAATTGAAGAAAAAAAAAACTTTAGATCAACAACGTCAAAAAAATAGACTGAATTAATTTCAATCAAAATAATTATAATTAATATTTACTGAAAATAACTTCAATGAATCATAATTGGTCAAACTATTGTAATCAAAGATAATATTATGAACTTTAACAAAAAAAAAAAAATAACTACGACTGAGATTGATAAAATAACATGTTTAATTAATAAATTTAATTATTAAATGCATTTAATATAAAAAAATTATTTAACAGTAATGAAATATTCTATTCAAATAAGGAGTTTAAACAACAAAAATTAAAGTTCAACAAATCTAAATTATTTTATACAAATAAACATTTACAAGACAAAACAATTTGAAATAAAAGTAATTAGAATTTAGTGTAATTGATTTTTTTAAGAATTGTGAAATTTTCTATAAAAAAATAGTTAAGGTTTGAAAGTGGGTGAATAACTCCTTTTTACACAATAGAGCTATCACGATGGATTTGGTTTGATCGGTGGACCAAAACCTTTGCAAAAAGAAGGATGAGGCTAGAAAAATTGAACTGAATTATTTCTTATCTATCTTGTGCATGAGTTTATTTTTCTCTTTTAGAGTTGTTTAGGGAAAATGTTGTCTAAACATATACTTAAAATATAATATCTATGTACACTTTTCTTCATTTTTATATTCTTTGTTATTAATATGTTAATTTTCAAGCTATAGTCTTGAGGGTTTTTTTTTTTTTTTTTTTTTTTTTTTTTTTTTTTTTTTTTTTTTTTTTTTCATGCTTCCATTTTGTCCTTCACAAAGCCATTTTCTCCATACTCATTATTGTAAATTTATTTCTGAACGGAGCATACTTCAATGTTCATAATCAAATACATTCAGATCTATTTGTATAAGTAAAAATACCATACTCCTGTTTCAAAATGATCGGTTTGTTATATTTCTTTACACCAAACATGATAGCATCATTCATTCTACCACCTCACATTAGTTCATTATGCTGTTCCAAAACCACCACATTTGTACCCACCCCTGCTTACTAAACATGTTCAATTTTGATTTGCTTCCCATTATCCACAACAATTCATAATTAACATAAATCTTCCAATTGCCTCAGCTCGTATTACCAAACAACAAAATGCATGCAAGTTAGATGTTCCAACAGGTTAGCGTTGTTAGGAACAGAGTTAGGTCTTTCACTACTTAAATACCAAATTTTGCCAAATGCAAGTTGAGTTCTACGGTTTAGGCTTTTAATTATGTTGCACTCTATAATCTTTATTTACTTTTTTCTCCAAATATTCTGTCAGATTTTATAAATTTACACAGAAAATCATAAAAATATGTTTCAGATTTTGATAGAAAATTTGTAGAAAAAACTCTAAAATATATATAAAAAAAATTCTAGCAGTGATCTTAAGTGATTTAATCATGTTAAAGTTTATTTTCTTTTATCATTGTCTTGTCTTTTGCTGTATTTGGATTTATTTTATATAATTTTTTACGGTTATTTGATATATACTTATTGAGTGGAAAAAACATGGTATGTTGTATTACCTATTAATTAATAAAAAAAAATGAAACAAATATTTTGGCAAAGGAATTTTGATTTATTTAAATAATTAGTCTGTGTTAAATTTAAAGCTGATGACTTAAACTTAGTGTATGTATACGGGTAATCAGAAATTAAAATTAAAATTTTATGGTTGCAATCATAGTGCGAAAATTTCATTTAGAACTGAATTACAATGGTCTAATTTAATAGAATGTAACTATAACTAATATTAAGTTTTACTAACTTCTATCTGTTATTTATTTGTACTTTTTGATAATGTAATTATCCCCTCTTCTCTCTCTAAGCCACTCTTTCTCTCTCACTCTCTACCCACTGATACATAGGGGGCCTGATCCTAGTCGAAAACCCATTTGCCTTTGTTGGCCCAAAGCCCAAAGCCCAAAACCTTGCTTCTGCTTCTCCATCAACCCTCACCTTTGACGACACCACTTTGAAATCTCGTCATAGTTGTTTCAGTTGCCCTATACCCTCTTTATACACCTCTCACGCACTCTCTCTCACTACAAGGTTCGTCTCTTTCCCACGTTTCCGTTCTCAATTTCATTTCGACTTTTATATATTTTTCTGTGACCCATGTATCTCTGTTCTTTCTTCCATTCGTTTCGATTTTTGCACAATTCGTTACTTACACATCTGATTAGAAAAAAGATTATTAGTGACTCTATACCTACACACAATTTTCTTAACTTCCAATCTCGCACTATATACCGATTAGGGATTTATTAGAAACCCTCGCCATTTAGTTTGCTTCAACAGTTTTTGTTTCCGTAGGTGCACGATTATATTATTAATCAACATGGTTAGGATACTGAAATTGATAGTTATATACTTAATTCAGTTATCATATTTTCATATGCTGGTTGTGAAATGTTTTGTTTCTATAACCCTTCTAAGGTGTAGTTTAATATGTTCATGAATGTTTATCTTTGCTTCTTGGTTTTTCCTTCTTCAGAAGCCATGAAGGTGCGGTCATCTGTGAAGAAGATGTGTGAATTTTGTCAGATAGTTAAACGTCGAGGACGTATCTATGTGATTTGCTCTGGGAACCCTAAGCACAAGCAACGGCAAGGCATGGCAACGTTTGCAAGTGAAGTCCCATCTCCTCCAGTGTATGTGTTCTGTTTTCCTTTTCTTTTTCTTGTTCTGAATTGCCATGTGGTGTGGATAAATTGTAGAACGAACAGTAGCTGTTGATTTTTAGGGATATCATATTATAACTCAATTTTAGTTTTCTTGCAAGAGTAATATTAGCAATACGTTCCTTTTTAGCATTCTCTTCAACATGCCCCTTGTTATTGAGGGAATTACTTACCACTGCGCATGTGCTATTTTCCGAAGAGTAAGTTTAACTTCCACGCCCTTTCAGTATAAAAATGTGAAGGTCAACAAGTTAGAGATCTGAGCAAGTATTGTCTCTTAGGATAATTATTGTAAAAGTTAACAAATTGACTATTACTCTTAACAATCTGTGATTGACAGAATAAAATTTATTCAGTGTTAGTATACGTACTATTTTCTCGTAATAGGGTGTTTTGCCAGGATTTCTTTTGCAATTTTCTCCAAATTTCACTTGCAATGGATGTTCTCTGGGATCAATGCTGTTGTGGATCAGCATGAATTTTCTTTTACTGTGCTTGTTTCCAATCTGTCATAGAGAGGGCTGATTTATGTTTCATGTTCTTGTAATATAATACCTATTAAATTCATGCTGAAAACAATTATTAACTTCTGAACATCCAAATGCTGCCCTAATTGATTGCTGAACTTCGAAATCAATTCAGGTCCTCGGAGACAAGTAGCTGCAAGATGGTACTTAAGCCCTCTCCAATTTTGAGACCAAGTCTGATTTCGGCTACCCCTCAAAGGCACAGCTTGTCTACGTTGTATGGATGGAGGGTGGGGTTGGCCTCTATCTTTTCTACGAAATAGCAAAAATAATTGGTAACCTTAAAACTCCAAACATTACAAGCAATAAGTGTGAAGAGATAGATAGTCAACGGTTTTGGATTAAGCCTATGGCTTTTGTTTGTATTGGTTGATGAACTTGTCTCAAACTTATTTTGTTATGATAAATTTTGATGTACCTCAAGATTTTTTAGAATGTAACCTCCTTTGAACATTCGGAGTTCAGTTTTAACTAAATCAACTGGCAACAATTGGCAGGACTTTTCTCTATAAACCTATACCCGAGAAAATTTTGCCTATATAACACATTTTTTTTTAGATGGTTCCCTGTTGTCAACTGTAACCACCTGAAACACACATTTGCACACTTTTGTTTTTGCATTTTCTTCGCACTTTGAGACTTAAGAGACTTACTGTTTTATTTTTATCTCTTTATTTTTATTTATTCTCTTTTGTTTATGTCTCTTTTTTTATTTACTTATATTTGCTTCACAAATAGATTGCAGAAGCTCTGTTAAGTTAACCGTAATGGCTTTCGGGTTTCTAACCTTCCTTCTAATGATGCTGACAATGGATTTAAATTATGGCCCAAGATTTAAGCCATCTTCACATAGTAAAGTACTTAAATGAAGAAGTTAAGGCAAACAAAAGATGTTTTTTATAGGTTCATAGGATTGCAGGGAAGAAAAGTCTGCACAATAATGATAGTCAGACCGACAAGAGGAGAAAGATTATATTTAACTGTTTACTTCTTAGTTAACTGTCCAAAGGAATTTTTTTTTTTTCTTTCTAAAATCTATTGATGCATCTAATATTTCAAAAATAACTAATAAAATTTGTAGGATATTAGATGACATTGTTAAAGAAATCGGTGAAGAAGAAGTTGTTCAAATTGTAACCGACAATGCTCTTAGTTATAAAGGCGTTGGTGAGTTGTTAATGACAAAAAGGAAGATGCACTATTAGACCTAGTGTGTAGCACATTGCAATGATATTAGAAGATTTTGAAAAGAAGATACTTATTCATCAAGATACTTTTTCAAAAGATGGAAAAACTGTTATTTGTATTTATTTTAGGATTTCTTTAATTTCTTTGTTACATCACTTTACAAAGGATAGAGCTTTATTGAGACCAAGTTTAACTCATTTTGTCACCTATTATTTTATATTAAGTTGTTTTTTAGAATATAGGGACCCTTATATTAGAATGTTTATTAGTATAGAGATCCTTATATTAGAATGTTTATTAGTGATGAGTGGATGAATACTTCTCTTGTAAATATAAAGGATGGAAATTCAGTTGAAGAAGTGGTTTTGGATACAAAATTTTGGAAGAGTATTGTCAAATGTTTGAAGGGTGCATTTTTTACAATGCAAGTGTTTAGAATGGTAGATTTTGATGATAAACCAGTCATGAGTTTCATCTACAAAGCAATGGATAAAGCTAAAGAAAAGATAAGTTTATTAGTGATATGAAAAGGTAATTAATTCACTAATTTTCAAATTGAATTTTCATTTTATCTTTAGATTCCATCCTTTAGAAATTGGACAACATTAATTCAAATTATTATTCTTTATTTCTAATTATGAAGATGTGTAGAATATTATTGATGCGAGATGGGACAACCAACTCCACATGCCTTTGCATGTTACAAGCTATTATTTGAATCCTGAATTGCAATATTTTCCTAATTTTAAAGTTGATACAAAAGTTAAAGTTGACTTATTGCAATGTATACAAAAAAATGGTGGCTGATCCAGATGAGCAATACTTGATTTATTTGCAACTAGAAGATTTCTTGGTTCTTGAAATCTTCTAGTTGCAAATCAATCAAGTGTTGTTCATCTAGGTCAGCCACCATCTTTTGTATACATGGTAGTAGGTCAATTTTAACTTTTGTATCAACTTTAAAATCGGGAAAATATTGCAATTCAAGATTCAAAGAATAACTTGTAACATGTAAAGGTTGTCTCACCTCGCATCAACAATATTTCACAGATCTCCATAACCAAAAATAAAATAATAATAATTTGAAATAATATTGTCCAATTTATATGGAATGAAATTTAAAGATAAAATGAAATTTCAATTTTGGAGAAGAGTGAATTATTAACTTTTCTTATCACCAATAAACTCCTTTTGTATTTTTTCTTTAGCCAAATCTATTGTTTTGTAGACGAAACCGATAAATGGTTTATCATCAGAATCTACCATTCTAAGCACTAGGAAACACATCCTTCAAACATATTACAATACTCTTCCAAAATTTTTTATTCAAAGTATTCTTTCACTCATCACTAGTAAACATTCTAATCAAGGGGTACCTATGTTCTAAAAGACAACTTAATGTTAAGTAAGATATAACAAGAGTTAAACCTGACCTTAACAAGTTCTCTACCCTGTGTGAAGTGATGTAGCAAGAAATTAAAGATGTCCTAGCATCAAGTCAATGCAATTTGCTGAACATGGGGTCCAATAGAGTGTCTTCCTTTTCCTCATTAACAATTCATCAGCTATTTTATAATTGACAACATTCATTGTCTGTTACAACTTGGACAACGTTTTCCTCATTGATTTCTTCAACAATGTCATACACATCTTACAAATTTTATTAGTTGTGTTTGAGATAGCAGATGTATAAATAGATTTTAGAAGAACAGTTCCCTTTGGACTGTTAGCTCACCATTAGTCATCATTGTGCATCCTGTTTTCTTCCATGCAGTACTATGGACATCCAAAACATCTTTTGTTGTCTTAACTTCTTCCTTTAAGTACTTTACTCTGATGTGATAATCTTGGGCCATAATTTGAAACTGAGTTAATTATTAAAAGATATGTCATTTTCATAGTAAAAATTTGCTATATCTCTTTACAAACACTTTCTCTTTGATCTTGAATAGTTGATTTAATTGTGGTACATGAGCTTATTTAACATCCTCCTTTCAATTCTTTTTGTTTTTTCAGTTTCTATAGTATCATCCTCAGTATCAAACCTTGTTTTTTCATTAATCTTTCTGCAAGTCCACAACAACTTTGAACATTTCTTTTGTTAATTCGTCAGGCACACTTTTGCAAGCAACTACATCCTCTTGAATTTCTGTCAAGTGATAAACCTCTCTTGTTATAGTTTTTTTGACAAAATTCTCATTGAATTTTTCTTGGATCGCCGTCGATACATATTTCATGCTTTTAAGTCAAGTTTGTTATACTATTTGGAGCATTTTTTTACCACTCTTTTAAAATGAACATTTTGTGAGAAAGACCCATTGTCAACAACAATATCATTAGAAGGAGGGCTAAATGTCTTGGAAGCCATTATAGTTAACTTAACAATGCTTTTTAACGATGCATCTGCAATTTTTTTCTAAAATGAATAAAAGTAAATTAAAAGGGGACATGAACAAAAGAGAAGAGATAAAAATGAAGATACAAAAACAATAAAATTGTGCAAGTGAAAAATTTCTTTATTTATTTTTATTTTAATTGAAATTGAAACTTTAAGTTAATGATTACAGTTGACTAAAATTTTAATTACATTAATTTTTAATTAAAATTAGGTTTCAAATGACTATATTCATCCAAGAAAGAAAAAAAAATCACAATCACGTGCATTTACCATTATATATCTTACTATTTCACCATCTTAGTGAAATTTTTGAATCATATAATGATCCTACGTATTTTTATTAAACTCTTTGTATTGACTATCTTAATACCACCTTAAATTAGAAATCTTATATTTTCAAAAACTTCATTTTTGTTTTTAGAATGCCTTATGAGAATCTCTAGATAGAAAGTAATTGAGAAATAGAATCCTTTTAACCAAATATAACTTAATTATGATTGATTTTATTTTGGAGGAGATTCTTTTAACCAAATGTATCTTATAATTATGATTGATTTTATTTTGGAGGAGATTCATAGTGCTGTTTCATCTTTGAGGGCGAAAGTAAAAAGAAATTAATGAGAAGTAGTTTGAAAAAAAAAAAAAAAAAAGACTAATAATCGTGACACCCTTTAACCTCTAAATATTTCTTTTTAATAAATAATAAATTGCTTATTTTAATGAATAATAGTACAGAAATAAAATTTAATAGTACAGATATATCACTCAAATGAATTCTACAATTTTAACTAATATAAATAATAATAATAAAATATTAAAACAATTATTTCAAACAAAAATAAAATAAATGGCTAAATTTTACAATTTTAATTAATATAAATAATAATAACAAAAACTATTATTTTAAAAAAAGTAAACAACTAAAGTAAGTTTTGATATTCATAATTTCTTTCTACTTAAAATCATATATCTAGTAGAAACAAAAACAAATGATAAATATATTTCAAGTATGTAAAAGACTTATAAGGTCAAGATAAATATATTGACACAAAAGTTTTACACGTACCAATACATCTTCAATCATAAGCTCACTCAATTATTTAAAAGTACTATTTTTTGTTTTTATCTTTAAGTGGTACCGTTACATAATGCACTTACTATAAATTATATTTGTAGTACATCAACCATATCATAAACCCTCAAACTAGAAAAAAAATCTATTAAGAGCCAATTAAGAATAGTTGGATTTGATTGTCCTATGTCACACTTATAAAATGAGAGATATTTTTAGAGAACTTTGAGTCAAGAAAGAAGATAATAAAGATTTTCTTGTATACACTCATAATCACCCTAATAAAGTATTAATGAATGAAATATATATACCTAATACATTACTCATTATAGGTCTCAAATCAAATGAATAGACACAAGTTGAGGAAGTCCAACCATATGACTACCTACAAATAAAAAAGTATCCATAAGACTATGTTGAAAGTAAATATGACTGAGATAACATTACATGTAAGTTTATCATTGTTTATTCATATTTGATCTATATCATCAAATATGAGTGATAGTATTGATAACTATGACTTAATAAAGTATGACGGAAACTACAACTAATTTTTCTTATTACGAGATGAACTATTCCTTATTTTGTGTCAAAGTAATCTTACGTTTTAAATGTCTAAAAATCATAAGTGAGAGATGATTAAAAAAATTATAATTCTTATATAATTAAAATTAATATTTGTATTAGTTATTTGTTTTTATACTAATTAAATATACAAGATATAATTAAATATACAAGATATAGTTCGACTCCATTACACTTTTAATAAAAGAATTGAGATGAATTTCATATAATCATACTCATTAAACTAGTTAGAGGATAATGAAAACCCTAATAGGTTATATCTCCCAAAACACCATATCAAGACTGTTTTTACCCTTCCCATTTAAGCAACAAAGAACAATCATCATTATAGATTCTTATGTGTCATTATAGGTATTTTATCGTGCTTTATGGATTTTGTATTTTTTAAACTCTTATCTTGGTAGTATAACATAATATATTTGAGTGCTTGTTTGATATTTTGTCAAATTAAATCAAAACATCCAACAAAGTGGGATAAACAAGTAAATATATAAAAAAAACGAAAAAATATACATGTATTAACCTTACGTTATTACTAATTCACATATGCTAAATAAGGATACATTGTTACAGTTACATCATTACTAATTAAACACATATAATATCTTTTGGTTCGAGATATAAAACCTGAGCCCCGACCTACTAGTCAAACAAAGCAAACATGCTATTCATGTAGATTAAAGCCAACCAACAATCCACGCCATATCATACAGTTACTTAATATCTGATCAAATAAACGTTAAGTTCTCAAACTTCACCTTATCCATAATATTATGACAAGAAAATAGAAAAAAGGATGGGAAAGTTATTAAATATTATCATTAATACAATGATGATATAAAATACTCAAAACTAAATCATGATAAAAGTAAATAATTTATTTGATATTTACTTAGCGCATCAAATCGTGAAAAATAGGGTAAAGTTTTTTATGGATAAATTATAATTAAAGTATCCATGTATTATTGTTGACAAAAATCAAAACAAAAAATTAGTCAGAATGGTAAAAAAAAAAAAATCATCTTTGTAGATATTCAAAATTAGATCCACCATAAGTGCATTTAATTGATACCACGGACCATAGATAATAAGTATATCTATTTTAAGTATGAGTTTGTTAAAAAGACTAGTATGAATATTATAGTATTTAACCTCCATATACCTCCTACTACACATTGTTACTGTTCTTATTTGAATGTTATTTTTTAAGAATCAAGATATCAAATGAAGTTATGGAAAAATACATTAACTATTACTAAATTATTTAGAATTTGATTTTATAAATTTATATTTTTTATTTTGACTTATGGAATTAAAATTGTTTTTAAAAAGATTGATTTTATTTAAACTTCTACTTTGTAGTTCAATTTATTTGATTTTTTTTAAGAGATTAATTTTATTTGTATTAATATTTTGTTATTTAGATTACACTTTAAAGACAATTTTTTATTTAAATTTATACTAAATATTTTTTTTTAAAATAGTATTATTTAAAATTTACATAAATATAAAAAAAGCAGTATTTACGAGTATTTATGAATACACGTGGATATATTAAAACCTGTAATATTTTTCAAACATCAAAGAGTAACAAAACAAATAATTTTAGACCTGACAAAGAATAAGAGTGTTCATGTTAATCCATTGTCATATCTAATTATATATCAATACATAATGAATTTATATTTTTGTAATATTAAATTTTTTGGTTGAGAACTATTCAATAGAAATCTGTAGTATAGAAGGACACCCTTAAAAGGGAAATCAAAAGTGTTTAGTAAAAAAAAACAAAGATATGAAAATACAAAGAAACATAGAGCAGTAAAAGTAGATTACAAAAAAGTGTTGGGTTGATGAGAAATTACTGAGATAAAGAAATAAATTGATTGGTCCAAAAGAAATAAAGTGTTGGGGTCAGATGTGTGAAGCAATAGTTTTATTGCTGAAAAATAATTATGGTAAATACCAAAAAGAAAATATTAAGCAAAGAAACTTAGGCACAAAATGAGCTGTCTCCTCTCTCCACCAACACATTCCTATAATACTTTATAGCCATAACCTTTTCTATTTCTCACTACTCTCCATCCAACTCCACAAGCACCACTTCATCACCAATGGTGAAGGGATTCAGAAATCAAACACATGCGTTGACTTCTGTAATTTACCTCTTCATATAAGAATGAAAATTATTCTAAAAAATACATTCAAAAATGATTTTTTTTTTAAGAAAGTAAAAAATAAAACATGTGGGTTAGTAAACTTCATATTTGGGTAGAAAAAAAAAATCTAATTTTTTTTGTGAATTCAAATTTGAAGACGTGGTTAGAGGTCTCTATCAAAAATGTTGCTGCGTTGAATGATGTGAAGATTATTTATTAAATGGAGGTGGCAGGTGGCGATAGGATGGTCTTGGTCTTAGGTATTATTGGTCAGAGTAAGAGGCAATAAAGGAGACACTAATAATTGGTATTCATCACTGCATTAGGTTATGTTCACTTCATCTTAGCACCTCAAAATCAAAACCTTACTCGCGTATTGTCACAAACTACGGTGTGTTGTGTGTGTTGTGATGATGGTAATATTGGAATGAATGAATGAATGAATAAAAAAGGAAAAAAGAAGCGAGGCAAGTGGTGTGTTGTGTCAAGCGTCCGTTAAACGACAGACAGTGACAGTAGTGCAGCAGACACGATAAAATAAAAGGTAACAAACCTATTCGTTTATCAGTTTCCACTGCGAAATTTCCCTTCTTCTTCTTCCTTTCTCCTTGCTCTTGCTCTTTGCACCTCTCAAAATTCTATGTGGTGGTGGAGATGGTGATGATTACCGCGTGGATCACTGACCTCTTCGCTTATATGGGGTGAGCCCCTCCATTCCCAATATTGCTTTTTTTTATATTCTTTGATGATGTATACATTGATAGATAATACACCCACATAAGTATTTGTAATCAATTTGCTTGCTTTGATTCAATTCAATGAATGGATTTCCGTTTGGCCTTTTGGGTATGTGGTCTGTCAAGTGCAGCCGAAACTTTAGATAAATTCTGGTTGGTATCAATTGGGGGTGGATTGCCTTCACCTTTCAATTGGTCGCTGAAAGGGCTTGGAGGTTTGGGATTTTGGATTAAAGTTGTCGTCTTGAGAAGCTGAGTTAGGTTTTTGGTATTGATTACTCAAAGCAATGTAGTATTTTGAAGCTGGCGTTTGTTGTTTCATCCTTGTTGGTGTCTGTTGCTGTAAGCCGTTCGTTCGGTTGTTGTTGTTTAATGATGTGCTTTGCCAATTAAAAATCGACCAAATTCATTAGGGGTTTAATGTTGTTTTTGCTTCCCAATGACTGATTAATTGAGGAATGGAAGAAGAGAAAATTGTTTTCTTTATTGGCAGGCTCAGCATTTGACTCCAATTTTAGTTATTGAAGCTTCATTTATTAGTTTACTGGATTTCTACCTATAGCACTCCTTGGTTATGTATTTAATTCTTCTAGCCTTGCAGTATTGGTTATTAGAGTCTGCTAGAGAGCTGAAAGAAGAAATCTTGTCTACCATTTTTTTTTTTAAATATTTAAATGGAATAACTCTAAGTGATCAGAATATTTTAAAAGATAATGCCTTCAATACAGTATTCATAGAAATTTCAGACTGAATTTTCTCAAAAGGAGCTCGTTTCTGTATTTTACATCATCCATTAATCACTAGTTCTGTTTCAAAGCATATCAAAGGGTCAACCTTAACATACTGCTAACATGATGAGGATGAAAAATTTGCTATTTAGGAGAAGCAACATAATATTTTTTAAGAGAATGTTATTTCTTTCTGACAATGGTCAATGTTGGCCTCCTAACATTGTCCCTCCCATTAAGGGTCAACATCCATGGACGCTTCATTCTATCAATGCTCAATGTGACACTGACTCAGTGGTATCCTTTTCTCCTTGACAAAGCTTCGCTCACATAAGTATTCAGTTTGCACCTTATTTCAACCTATTAGTAACCCTTTCCCTTATTCTCAATTAAAGTATCTCTGTTAGGACTTAAGCATCAGAGGAGAGTCCAACCCAAAAGATTGATTCATTAGGTGGGAGAGTCTCAAGATTTAAGTTCCACATCAAGTAGTTTATCCTACTGAATGTGGAAATCCTGACATTTTGATGGTTGTAATTTCTAAGGAAACAAATCTGGATTAAAAGAAAGAAATCACATACGGACAACATGCACTTATTGTCTTTACATTGGCCTTTGTTTTTTCTGTTATTTAACTTAATTTATACAGAACAGTGGTTGCTTTGGATGTTGTATGAAACCCACACCAATTATTGCTGTGGATGAGCCGGCAAAGGGACTAAGAATTCAGGGGCAGACGGTGAGAAAACCACATATATCAGATGGTTTCTGGAGTTCAAGCACTTGTGATCTGGATAATGGCAACATTCAATCTCAGAGAAGTATCTCGTCTGTCAGTACATTAAATCATATTCTCTATCATAGTGGTGGAACCTCTACTACAGGCACCAATTCTGAATTTGTAAACCCAGGCAAGTTCTATATCAGATTTTGCTATTTTCCGTAGGAATTAATATTGAAATATTCATCTATATTTTTAGCACAGCACGAGTTTGTTTGTTCATTTTTTTTCTTTTTTGGGTAATATCACAGTTCCCCCTAAGGGAGCTAGATAGGGAAGGGGAAAGTTGACAAGTAGGGGATCAAACCCCTTACGGTATGATCCAATCATGTAACCAAGGTTTGCTTGAAAAAAATGTTGGAAATGACATGATATTTTTACTGTATACCGTTCTATATTGTTTGCAAGATTTATTTTCCTAATTTCCTTGTTAAGGGGAAAATAAAGATTATGCTTCATTTCCATCATACATACATTCTGTTATTTATTTCAGGTCTTCTTCTCTGGAATGAAAGTAGGCTTCAGTGGATTGGAAGTGAAAAATCTAGCAAGCCTAGCCAAGAAAAACGAGAAGCCAGACTGGAGTATGTCAATGCATTACATTTGGCCCATTAACTGAATATTCCATCATATTTATATGGCCTTTTACAAAGCTAAAGTCTCCATCATATTTGTTTTCCCTTTGTCATAGATTCTTCCATGTGGATGTCTTATTAGTCATTGTGTTTGTTGTGTAGTTCGAATGCAACATATGAAAGTTTGCTTGGGACTAGACAACCTTTCCCCAAGTCCATACCTTTATCTGTAAGTGTCCTCCTGTGTATATTTTTGCTGGGATTTTTGACGTGAGATTGCAAAATTACAAATTGATAATTTGATTTTGAATAAATAGGAAATGGTGGAATTCCTGGTGGATGTTTGGGAACGTGAAGGGATGTATGGTTGAAACTTTGAGAGGTGAAACTGTTGAGTGCCTTTAAGTTTGTTTATATTTCAATGATGTATTTGACTCGTGAAAGGCTTTCATGTATAGTTGTGCAGAGAATATTAAAAGATCAAACACAAGTTTGTTCTTCCTTTGTAATTTAAAACACTAAAGGCAATCCTTTTGTTTTTGCCCTCATGTAAATGACTCTACCATTTTCAAACTAGAATCTGAATTGCTGAATGCAGAAGTTATTACATGAGTCATGTCCTTGTCCTCTTACACCTCCATGTTGTAGCTGGGGGTAAAAAGACATCTCCTTTTCCTATTTAATATGTTTTCAGTTTTAACATTTAAGAGTTGCACGTTATTGATTTATTTTCTGTTTACTCCTTATTGGGAAAGTGGCTTTATACCATATCATGCCCATGCATAATTCTTTACCAGTACTAGTTAGAAACTTAGGAAGTTCATACATAACTAGTAGTGATAAGATTTCTCGACCTAATGGATAGTATGTAGTATAACATGATATTATTTATGTGTACATTGGTATTTTCTATTTTGAAATTTATCCAATAAAATGTCTTAAACTGAGTTATATTTTCTGAATTATACAATTTAGCTATGCACAATATTCAAGTTAATATAAACAAATTGGATTGACGTAGTTTCCTTTCATGTGTTATTATGTTTTGATAGGTTGAATTCGGTTTTAAAATAAACAACTTCCTAAAATTCTTGGTTTGATGGAAATAAAGAAGCATGTGTCATGAACACCTTTGTTTAAATGGGTTCATGGTTTATGATGAAATAACGGATCAAATTTTGATGCATGAGTGTAGAATTGAAAGTAAGGGTACTAAACAAACATCAATTGTATAGTTTCTTGTACAAGTAATAGTTCACAGTCTGAAAAGAAAAAGTAATAATCCACATTAGCAGAAGGAAAGGTAAATTCGCATACATTATTCATAAACTTATTATCTATTTTGGATTGGAGATAATATCATATCTCTTGTGAATGACTTTGCTTGATTTAGAAAGATATAAAAGATTAATTATCCCAAAATTTGATGGATTTCCCATTACCCATCCTTCATATCAAATTTTGCATTTTCGGAATTAAATTGATTTCACATTTATATTTTGATCTTAGGACATGAACTCAAATATCCTTCCTTCGATAAAACCCATGCCACCCAACCTTTATAAGAGTTGTTTGTTTAGCTGGATATGTTGATGTAAGTCCAAGCCCACCAAAAGAGTTTGGACCACAGATCAACCAACATAGTGAAAGTGTTTTTGATAGTCCAAGTCACTTCCTGCATTTCCATATTGTATAATTTGGAATATAAAAGTTATATTTCAAATTTTACAGTCCGGAATTAAAAAAACTTTATTTTAGATTTTATAATCAGAAAGAGTATTTTTTATATTTTAAAAAATATGGGGTGCAGCAAGAACTTATGGAGGTGTAGGAAAAATGCATCCCAACGTTGTTTGTTGAACTCATGGTAACCAAAACTTGGGTAGTTTGCATGACATAAGCTGGCAACCAACAAATGAAAAAGTAAGAGGCTTCTAGTTGTTGAGGCATGATTGACCCAATCAAAGTATGTATTGATGGTCATGTTTGGATGATCTTTTGAGGAACTTGCCTAAATCCTGGTCCTTTTTCAAAACCGAAAGATCATTGCATGAAAACATTATATTAATCTTCTTTGGTTTCAAGTTTTCACCAGGCTTATAAGATGAAAAATACATTCAATGCACGAGACAAATAAATAATAAGAAACAGGATCATCGTGGCAAATTTTCGTATGAAGGTTCAATTCTTCAACCGCTTCACCATTCCAACAAACCATATACATTCTAGCTTTAGGGACACAAAAGCATTCAAAAAGTACCTTTTTTATGTTTCACATTTAATATCTATCTTTTGTTTCTCTTGTCTCTCCACCTTTTTTCTCTCACTCTCTTCGCTATTTATTGTCCGTCATATAATCTTTTCTTTTATACATGGAATATAATTTTCTTTGTTACATCTTAGTAGTGCGTAGCTAACAAATAAACTATTTTATATAATCTCCTTTTAAAAAGCATCGCGTAGTAATAGTAATTACAATTAATAACAAGTATTTTAATCAAGTACGCCAATATATAAATTAATTGAAATCCTTAGATACACTAAACCAATGCAAAATGATGCATAAATTTTGCCTCAAGGTATTAAAAGTGGACGGTTGGTGGTGGAGGACCCATATACCAATGAGTTTTTGACGCTATGTTTGATGAAACGTCATAACTCATATGGTCCTAAGAATTTAAAGACGTGCACATCTGAATTTAAATCACGGTGGGAAATCTCTTGTTTGGTGTAGCCGTAAGAAATATTTATATTTTCTCATTGTCGATACCTTTTTCCACCCCTCAAGTGATCAATACATACACATTGTTCACATGTTACATTGTAATTGTGATAACCTTCCCTAAACAATCTAGTGATCGATTTGAAGAGATAGAAATTATGGATGTCATAAATTTTAACCTTCAAAAGTTTAAATATTGATAACCACTTAGATTTATTTGCATATACTTTGATTGAACAGGTGTATCATTGAGGATAAATTTAGCTTTCTTTGGAGACCAAATCAGATTGCTTGCGTGTCCATTGAGAACAAGATTTGTTGGTGAAGCAAGACCCTTCATTCTTGGGCGCACAGAATCTGAAAAATTTTCCGAAAGTGAAAATATCTCATGCAATCACAACCTCCTCTGATTGCATCAAAACAAGGGGACAGTGTAAGATTTGGCTTATTTTATTGAATATTCAATTCAATTCCCGCAGTTTTCTAAGTCCAGATTCGCTTATGTGTCTCTACCATTCTCTCGATTATGCGTGAGCCTCCAAGAGACGAATATTTTGAACGCAATTCAAGAAATCAACCTCACCCAATGAATCTTGACAGAACCCAAAATAATTTTTTCAAGGGTTGCACAATTCAAGTTTTGATTTAGTTTGAGATACTTATGATACTGTAGAAATAATAATGTTGCATATTATTATTATCTTAACATGGTACCTATCGGTTGAAAAATCGGTCAATAGGTACGATGAATCTCGCATAAAAGCTAATGATCCTAGGTAATAAAAGGTGTCTGAAAATGATATAACACCAAATGGGAATAACTAATATCATCTTATCTTTGCAAAAGCCAAAATAATCATGTCCATGATCACGCAACTAGGTTTTGATTCAATTTGGGATACTCATAAGAAATGATGCGCAACAATAGGGTCACTAAGTGCGATGAATCTTGCTTAAAAGCTAATCATCTTCAACAAAAACCGTGATAGAAGATATAACACCAGATTCTGAAACTTTCGATATGCTATTAAATGAGAACATTTTCTATCGTATAAATATAAACTTTTATTAAATGATGAAAATAAAATAAATATACATTTTTTTGAGTAGTTAATATAAACTGTTATTAAATGATGCATAATTTAATTATTCATTCTGGTGCAAATTTTAAGGTTTCACATTCTTAAAATATAAACTGTTCTTACTTGATACGATGGTACTGGTTATGGATGCAGAAATCTATTAACAGTTGAAAATTATGTGCACATATCTTCCTGAATCTGTTCCATGGTAAATGCAATTATTTTATAATTTGCGCATATTAGATGAAAAGAAAAATATTATTGTAGAACATCCTTTAGAATTATTGTAAGCGTAATTGGTCCATATATCTCGCATAATGTGAGCAGTTTTATTCATCATCTGGAATAAATTTTCCTCAATTTTTTTATGAATCCAATCTGATTCAAATTCATAGCTAGCCAATTTATTTGACTCGAAAGTTGTGAATGAATGTAATGTAATAGACTAATTTTGTGTTTGGATTTTTGTTTAGTCAATAATATACACTTCGGGTACAAAACTGTGTATAATGCATGCATGTTTGGTTATCCAATACAGTGGATGGTTATTTGGTTGCTTCCAGAATTAACCAATGCAGAGATTTTGAAATGTTTTGGTTCACGCAAGTATTCATGTAAGAAAACATTACTGAAATTCATATAAAACATTTGTTTGAAAAGGTATGGCTTTGACAGAAAATTCATGACACAGTACAGATTACAATGTATCCGGTCTTTTGACTCTTCTCAGTAGACTCGTCTTCTCATCATTTTTTAATTTTATCATTTTATTTTCTGAATCAGGCTTTCCTTCCTCTCACCTTCTTTTATGTTTGAAATTTTTTTTCCAAGATTGTGTGAGAAAAAAATAGTTATTTAGTTTTATTCTAAATAATTAATATTAACTAAAATATAACTTATGTAAATTTTAAATTTGATTATATATATATACACATTTTTAAGTCATAATTCTCATTTTCACCCTTTAGACAAAAAGTGTTTCCACTCTTAAAAAATGTTGATGTTGATTAAAACAAAGTTGACTTTATAAATATATGTATACCTTTTTTAAATGATTTTTGAAAATAAATATTTACAATTATAATTGAAAAATCAATGATAAATCCTAAATATATTATAAAAATGCATAATTAAAGAACTAGAGATGGAAAGTCATTAACTATTAGTAATATGGTGATTATAAATATGACACCAATTTAATTTTTATCATCTTATTAGTGGAAGTTATAAACGTGTAAAGTGTGACATCTCATAATATAATATATCTAACATATATTTCATATATAAAATATTTATTAACATAGCTTAATGATATATATATATATATATATATATATATATATATATATATAT
>Ga0209700_105912_pt1 | contig 19856 bp, 16 predicted proteins | sample SiratroredBW_FD_187528 | JGI IMG/M metagenome (GOLD analysis project Ga0209700, IMG submission 187528) | Root nodule microbial communities of legume samples collected from California, USA - Siratro red BW (SPAdes) (version 2) | ecosystem: Host-associated > Plants > Roots > Nodule | place: USA...
TATAGTTTTTTTTTTGTACACGTCTTTATCTTTTTATTCCATTTTAAAAATAAATAATAAATAAAAAATATAGAGGAGGTTGTTAACCTTTATATTAGTTTTAGAAAAGGAAAATGATACTTTGATACCACTGTTCATGTAACCCCCACTCCGACGTGTCACATGGGTCCCACCAACGAAAGAGAGAGAATGCATTTGCTTTTGTTGTATACGAAAGGGTAATTTTGTCAATTTTGAAACAAGCAACTTTCAAAAACCAAATAAGTGGTTTCCTCTGCTCATTTATCTGGTTTGCTACGCACGTAATTTAAATACATACATAAATGCTTGAGTTGGAAAGAAGAAAATTACCATGTAACTAATAAGTGGTTTACTCCATTGATGTATCTGGTTTGCTACACACGTTATTTGAATACACACAAACATGTATAATTTCGAAACAAGCAACTTACAAAAACTAAATAAGTGGTTTGTCATGTTTATATAAGTGGTTAACTGAGTACAACAGCTGAATAAATAAGTACATGTCTAAGGGGTTTACCATGTTCATATAAGTGGTTTGTCATGTTTATATAAGTGGTTAACTGAGTATGACATCTAAATAAATACGTACATGTCTAAGTGGTTTACCATGTTCAGATAAGTGGTTTGCCTTGTTTATATTAGTGGTTAACTGAGTATGACATCTAAATAAATACGTACAGGCCTAAGTGGTTAGCTCAGTAATAGTTTCACATACGGGGATTGCAATTTTGTATTTGACGAAATTACCCTTTCGTATACAACAAAAGCAAACACATTCTCTCTTTCGCTGGTGGAACCCATGTGACACGTAGGAGTGTCAAATAGGGGTTACATGAACAGTGGTGTCAAAGTATCATTTTGCTTTAGAAAATGCCAAACCATGGTTCACGTTTTTTTTTCTACTTTATCATATTCATCTTTAAAAAAAAAATTAATTAAATATAGTTTCTTTTTTAGAACAAAAAGAAAGAATAAAAAAATGTTTGCCCAATTTGAAAAAAATGAAACTGAATGTTAAAAGGTGTAGGGCTGCAGTCCATTTTCTTCACTCCTTACACCCCTCCTTTTCCTTACTCATGCATGCTTGACCTTTTGAGCCAACTCTCTTTTCTCCTTACACCCCACCTCTTCTTTACTCACGCACCCACTGACCTTTTTATTTATCAATGATCACCAAGCAATATATTTACAAAACAATCAATTAAAATTGCAAACAACAAGCTATAATGCAATAATTGTGTGCAACTAGTGAGAATAGTTAGCTAAAATACCAAAATAGTTGACTGAATTTCATTCCAACACTTAGAAAATTTTTAGCAACTTTAGCAGAAAAACAGTTAGCTGAATTCAAATTTTAACAAATTAAAATTCTTAACAAGTACAATTTTGTAATCTGAAATTAGTAAAGGCAATGTATATGACTTTCACGAAATTGCTTTGTACAATGACAACTCAAGAAAGCATAAATAAGAGATTAAGCAACTTGTCTAGAAAACTAAAAACAATTGGCTAAAAATTTTAAAGAAAGGTTATGAAAAAGAGATTTGCTATGTAACTGTTAAAATAACACTAGTTTTCAGCCAAAACAAATAAATTGTGTTGTAAATGTTTTTTTAAAAAAGGCTTTGTGCAAAGGCAATGTAAGAACACAAAGAATAATGATATTGCCCAGGAAACAGTTAGTTATATCTATAAACCAACTAATTGAAAAATTTCATGCATTGTTGTGAAATGGAATGATGCAACTCTAATGCCAATCATGTGGCAGTTGCAAACCAAAGTGGAGAAATGATTAAAAACCTATTTTATCTTACTGTTTTTGCTGCCAAAGTTAAGTTTTAGTTGCTGTAAAAAAAAAAATAGTTGATTGTTGAGAATTTAACAAGTTGTTTATACCAGAAAAATGTGAAACAAGACAAAGTAATCCGTGAATGGAAAAGAAGCAGGAAAAGAAAGATTAAACAGAGATTTTTATACTGGTTCAATCTTCCTCAAGAGCTACATCCAGTCCTTTGCACAAGAATGCAAAGAATTTACTCAAAACAACAAGTTTACATACAATTACGTAACCAAGATTCAATCTTGAACCCTACAAGATTGATTCTACCCTTATGCAGAACCCTACCACATAAGATGCACCATCCTAGTGCTAAATGTAGAACCATATTGCAATGTAATATGAAAACATACAACAAAAACAAAATGCCAATTAATTACAACACAATCTATACTCAAACACCCTATTCAAGCGTAGATCTACCAAAGAACATGTAATTTTTGAATTGCAGCACTTAATATCACAACACAACAACCTAAAACCAATCTCACAACAGAAAGATCCACTTATCTTGATTAGAACTAGCCACTGGTTGCTCCCCCAATCAATTGCAAGCGAAAATCCCTTCAAGAATGAGAATCCATGGTGCTCATTAGTGAATCTTGATCAACCTCTCTAATCTTTGAAGGAAACTCTCCAAGAACTCTCAAGTGATGTTTAGAAAATATTTTTCAAACTTGCATAATGAATTTCGTGCCAAAAAAGCACAACACGCATTGCTTTATAGCATAGGTAAGCACTGTTAAGTGAAAACAGTTGATTGTTTTTGAAAAACAATCGGTTATTTTTCCTTCAACACATAAACAACAAATTGTTTTTCAAAAACAGTTGATTATTTTTGTTATGCAACACCTTTTCTTTTAAAATGATTTTCAAAAATGCATTTTTCACTTGAGTAACATGGAGAATATTGCAAGCAAATGATTAAATGACACACAAATGCAAATATGAGCTAAAGACACTTTACACTACCCCAACCAAGGTTCCAAAGTAATCTTTATCAACTCTTCAAAGCTCCATGGAATTTCTTCATCAAATCTTCAATTTAAGAACATCTCCATCAACTCTAACATTCCTTACCTATGCACCCCGGCCTTTCGGGCCAGACATCTATTCTCTTCTCACACTCCTCAACTTCTATACACATCCCATAATCTCATGATTCTCTCTCTCTCAAATCTCAACCACCACTACTTTGCTTCACTACTCCCCACAGGCCAAAAAAGGTTGTTGCATCCCCCTATACAAATAACCACTTCGCCAGGCATTTGTTTCCTTCATCACATATACGCCCTTCACTCATCCAAGACTGTTCACCCACATTGCTCATTTTCACTCACGATTTCTCTCTCACACATTACAATTTCTTCTTATGGAGAACGATCCCCCTTGTTCATCCCTTCCTCCCCTTTCACTTGAATCACATAACACAACTTGCTCTCCTCTCATTCTCCATAAGTGCTCTCGATCCAGAAACAGGTCATTCAAAAAGAAAGAAAGGCCAACAAGGTTATTATTATTCTGTCTACGTCTCTTTTTGTTCTTCTTGCTACATTTTTAGTTAAGCACTTTCAATATGCATTACTATTTCACTTCATATATTACATGAACGTTTATTTGCGCGTAATCAAACCAAAATCAAAGAGAGTTATTGCTAAACCAACTAAATAAGAACATGAATACCATTAAAACTTACAAATGCAAAAATGGAAACTAAGAACAAGAAAATGTGCCAACAAGATTGTTTTTATCCATCCTTCCTCATCATCCTACCTCAAATCCAATAACACCCTAACTTTGGTTGAGGGTCGCAACTTGTTGGTGACTTCGTCATCACCTTGGTCTCCTTCACCATCCCAACCAATAAAAAAACAGAGAAATGAAAGAGAGTGCATTTGTCATTACCAGTTGTACGACCCTCACTCGATATACTTGGGTCAATTATGCTCAAACCCGAGTTTCATGGTTGATTATACCCAACAACCCTCGAATCTCGGCCTCCACCTGCACAACTTGGTAACCACCTAGGTTTGTTACTCTGGACTTGGGCTTCTAAGCTTATAATAGTTCAGCCCAAAGCCTATATATATCAGTTGCTATAGAAAGTACTACTCACTTATCATTTAGCTCTCAAACTCACTATTACTTACCCTTTCAAACACCTCATTGATCGCGTACTTACTTAATCATTGGAGTGTCTTCTAAAGGTGGATCTCTCGCTAGACCTCAGAACTACTTCAACTCGAATGCTCAAGTACTCGGACTCGGATCAAGTCGGCTCTAACCTACCTCATGAAGACATCAGTTCGGATCTCGGTAAAAACATTTGGCGCCTACCGTAGGGTCGAGTAAAATTTTTCCTGACCCAGGTACTCAGTGTCGCACCATTATCAAGTCAACCAATCATACCTTTATTGCACCCTAAGATTGATCCAACAACACTTGAAGCTATCAAGACTCACAAGAAGACTATCCTCTAACACAACATGTAGATGCATTGACAAGCCTTAGAAATGAGTTGGTGGACTAAAGGGAGGTGTAGTGCAATGAGCTGGCAACCTTACAATAATAACTGACAGATCTTCAAAAGAAGCAGGCCACTAGTAGAGCTGAGAATGCACAACCACCTCCAATCCAACCACCACCAGTACAACCCCCACTAGGACAACTACCTTCAAAACAAGGTATGAGAATGAAAGTCGACCAAATAAAGATTTTATGCTCCTAAAAAAAGCATGAGTTGACCATGGAGGACAGTCCAGGGTTGTTCACAACTCGTCTATGAGGAAGGATTGGAGAGGACGAACCAAGGTTGGACTTAGCTCTGACTCGGGCGATCAAAGAAAGGTTGTGAAGATCTCTCGAGAAGTCAACCAAGAGCTCTCGTTCCGACAAACTCCAACTTCTCACCTCAATGCCGAGTTGGAAGCATACATGGAAGACTTCCACCCATTCACCACTGAGGTCATGGAAGTACAACTGCCCAACAAGTGGAAGTGGCCAAAGGTGGATTCATATGTTGAGACCTCGAATCCGGATACACACGTCAAGGCCTATATGACTCAAACCAACCTCTTCTCGGGAGACCTAGGGGTGCACTGCTGGCTGTTCCCCACCACACTCAAAGGAATAACCCTCGAGTGGTACTTTTCGCTACCACAAAATTCAGTTCGCACCGTGTGTTCAATGTTCATAGCTCGATTTATAGACAACAAGTTGATGGCTAACTTCTCGACTTAACTCCAACATGTGACTCCAGGCAAGCATGAGTCACTTAAATAGTATATTGCTCGCTTTGCCAAAGCCTACCTCAACATTGCTAACCTTCATCTCACTGTGGCAGTGTACGCACTAATATTGGGGCTGAAGTCTGACCTCTTTCTCAATGCCTTGTTCGCAGAACTACCTTCCAACATGGATGAGCTCCAAGCTCATATAGTGAAGTACATCACTATTGAGGAGAACACTGAAGCAGCAAGGAGGACAAAAATGCATATGATGACCTTTGCCCCGAAGAGGGAGAGACTTGGCAGGTTCGACTCTTACACACCACTAAATACTAGCCGAGATGTGGTGATCCAAGAAGCTTACAACTTGGAGTTTGTTCGGCTATCGTATCCGATGCAGAGCCCACCTTCTGCCAACCATACCAAGAGATGTTGGTATCATTAGAATTACGATCACACCACAGAAGAATGTATAAATGTGTGTGACCTCATAGAAGAACTAGTCATATCAGGATCCCTTAATCAATGTATTCAACAAAGTCAGGGTAGCCGAAGTCGCTAACTACAAGAAAATGGCAGAGGAGGCAGAAGATGAGATGACGCAGACCGTCCTGGCGAGGACAAGGTCGTGGTTGAGGACAGGTAGAGGCTATGGCCCCTTAAAAACAACCTCAAGCTCTGCCCGAGCAAGAGTCCAAGGAGACCATTAATAGCGATGACTACCTTGGACACATCCACACTATAGTTAGAGGCTTTGATGGAGGAGGTAGCTCCAGATCTGCTAAGACAAGGTACGTGAGAAGTATCAACTCGGTGAACATTTTACCTCCAAGAGTACTTTCTCCACTTACCTTCACTGATGATGGCTTCAGTATACATGATCCCGGCCAGGACAATCCTATAGTCATTTTAGCAACAATCGCCAATTGGTGAGTTCACAAGATCCTTGTAGACCAAGTAAGCTAAGTTGATATCCTTTTCTGGTCTATGTTTTTAAAGCTCAACATAGCCATGAAAATAGTGAAATCGTACCCCGACCCCCTGGTCGGATTCGCGGGGCAAAGGTTACATACCAACAAATTCAAGAGCTTTTCAAAGATAAGAACGAGGCTTCGAAAGCTCTTGCTTCAAAGTCGTTGGAAATCTTCAAGGCAGAATCAAGACTTTAGAGTCCGAGTTAGGGTGGAAGAGAGCCAAGAGGGAAGGTACTCAGTAGAGGTCGAAGGACCTCGAGGCCGACTATGAAAAGAAGATTAATGAAACTGAAGAACAACGAGTGGTTGATCTCAAGGCTACTGAGGACGGGCTCAAGGTAGCCAAAAATGGGCTCAAGGCCGCCGAGAATGGGCTTAAGGTTGTTGAGGACCAGAAGAGGGAGATGGAGGCCATGGGGACCCAATGAAGATCACTAAGGATCAGCTCTCCTCACTCAAAGATGTTAATGAAAATTTGAAGCAGAGTGAGGCAAATTTGAGGACTCAAGTGAGGGATCTTGCTGAGCTGGCTCGAGGGGTACTCAAAAGGGTTTCAGAAGGTGGTCTGACAAGCTGCATACTTTGAGCCTTCTTTAGATCATTCTAGGTTTTCTTTAGACAAGAATGTCGTTGATGGCGAGCTCGTCGACAACTAAGTCATGTAAATTATATTTGAACATGTTGGACCGCCTTCTGAAACCCTTCTGAGTACCCTTTGAGGCCAGCCTCAGTAAGATCCCTCACTTGAGTCCTCAAATTCGCCTCACTCTTCTTTATATTTTCACTAACATCTTTGAGTGAGGAGAGTTGATCCTCAGTGATCTTCATTTGGGTCTCCATGGCCTCCATCTCCCTCTTTTGGTCCTCGAAAACCTTGAGCCCATTCTCAATGACCTTGAGCCCGTTCTCAGCAGCCTTGAGCTCGTCCTCAACAACCTTGAGATCAGCCACTCGCTGCTCTTCATTTTCATTAATCTTCTTTTCATACTCGGCCTCAAGGTCCTTCGACCTCTGCTCAATACCTTCCATCTTGGCTCTCTTCCACCCCATCTCAGACTTTAGAGTCTTAATTTTGGCTTGACCCTATTCAATTTCCAACGACCTTGAAGCAAGAGCTTTCGAAGCAGCATTCTTATCTTGGAGAACATCTTGAATTTGAGCCTCCAAAGAACGGATCTTGGCATAATCAGCTATGTGTCCTTTCATATGCTCAACTATGGCCATGCAATGAGCCAACATGAGCTAAGACAATAGTGTTAACAACTTAGCACCAAAGGGGGACGGAAAACATGAGCTACCCACTCGCGACCGCACCGAGAATCATTGTCAAAGTTGGTGGTCATGGTGAAGTCTACACGAGTGAGTGGACCTCGCCCATAGTAGAATAGCCTAGGGAGATTTAGCAGAGTAGGAATCTGTACAAGATGAGGCCTAGGAAGTGGCAAGGATGTGTGTGGTTGAGGAACAAAGCTCCTCATCATTCTACTTAAACTCAGCCCAATAGAGTGAAAAGGTGAGGAGGACACTGAAATCGGTGCGTTCTCGGCCACTGTAGCAACTACAGTGGTCAGAAGTTGGACTTAAGATTTCAATGTTGAGGGACACCTCCTCATGACGAGTCGAGGACTCCCCAACTTCGTTGACCCAGCTTAAGATTGCGAGGGTGTAACCTTACTCATCTTGGTAGGATATTTAAATTCATCCAAGTCAGAATCCAGAGGAGAAGCGCCGACCATCATACGAAACACCTTATAGTCAAACTTGGTCATGATGTCTACAAAGCTAATATAACAAAGGTCAAATAACCATCACAAATATAAAAAAAACACAAAATTCAAAACTACGCTACCAAGCTCACTCTTTAACATGGAGACTGGGTCCTCGGTAAGGGTGGCAACCGTTAACGCTTTACTACTTATCGGCCGAGGAAGACGTCTGATTATTTCTGTGTCTTGCCTCCCCTAAGCTGAAAGCATATATTCCGCCCTTGACTTAAACTTAGTTGGAATTTGTCAATATAGAGGGAACCTCGACACGAAGTTCTCATCAAAGAAAATGCATTTCATAGGGTCCTTCGTCTTAGGTTTTACTTTAAGAAAGGTATCTTTAAAGTGTTTAAAGAAGGAGGAACAAAGGGTGAATAGTTGGCTATATTGAGTTGCACTAAACGAAACCCAACCTATCTCAGCCGCGTGGTTAAGTTGGTAAAAATACATGAACTTATTTACAGTTGGCTCTATATATAGAAAATCACAAAGAATTTGGAAAGCCCAAAAAAATGGTCAGCTGTTCGGATGAAGTTGGTTGGGTGTCACATTCATCGTCGTCAGCATTTAACACTCAAACTCAGAAAGAGGAAACTGAGTGTAAAAATCTTTGAAAACAAATAAAAAACACTCATATACATAGATGAAATCGTCGAAATTTAGAAGCGGTTTTATATACACTTTCTCTGGCCTCTTACAGCCCACAATGGCGACGTAAGGGGCGATCTCCTCCAAACACACATTGTAGATATCCATCATTTGCTTCAAAAAAGCATTAGTGAACTTAGAGGAAAATTGCTCAACATCAGCACTCACCTAACAGTAGTCAGGGTCAGTAGAGGGAGGATAAGCATTCCTTCCCTTATTCTTGGAGGGATCCACTGTCGCGATAGGCAGAGCCTTACACTTGAAGGGGACAACTAATGCCTTCCCCTTCTTCTTCACTACCTCAGCGACAACGCGCAAGGTAGTGGCTCCCACCATGAGAGTCCTCTGCGTGCTGGGTTTCACGATTCTAATAGGAGGAGCGGTGATTTGCTTCATCGCATCCTCTAAGACAGAGAAAGATTTTGTCTTGGAAGAAGAAGAGCTAAATCTATGGGATGAACCCCCTAGAAACTAAAGGGTTGCCCCTCTTAGAACCACCAAAATCAGATCAAGAAAACAAAATCATGGTTGCAAGAACACTTACCAAATAAGAACCCAGAAACTTGAAGAAGAGTTGGAAGGAGACTCGACGAACTCGACGAACTCTAGGAAAACCAAGAAGCAAGAACAGAGAAAGGTTGGCAACATTCTTCAAATGGCGCAGTAAAGGAATTCAAAAGATTAGGTTTTCTCTTTTAAAGCGTGTTGAAGAAGAAAGACAGGTGCGAAACGTTGCGTTTCAGGCCCGACGCCTCAGTTACTAGGGCTACGTGTGCAATGATTCGTCCAATCAAAGGCTGCCACGTGTACTCCAATTAAGACATCACATCAACGGGATAACTTGACGACGAAAGAAGCTCGAATACCTTACCTCTGTTGTGCTTCGAAAAGCAAAAATTGAAGTTATCATTTCATAAGAAACTCCTCATTAATGCTCTAACAACTTTAAAAAAGCAAAAGTCAAGCTCGGCCACTCGAGTTGTACTCGTTCTGAACTATCATCATATATATATATATATATATATATATATATATACATATATATCTTGGCCATACAAGCTATGATCCAACTACAGCTCAGCTCCACGAGTTAAAGATACCCTAATAATCTCAAGACTAGCTTTGAGAGATCACAAAGTCTTGAGACCGACTACTGTACCAAGCTTGAATTATACTTAAGTTCACTCACTATATCTGGCTCAGAGCTTGGGGCTTGAATACTACTCTCACCCGATATTCTCGGGTCAGTTATGCTCATAATCGAGATTCACGGTGGATTATACCCAACAACCCCTAAATCTCGGCCTCCACCTGCACAACTCGATAACCATCTATGTTTGTTATTTTGGACTTGGGCTTCTGAGCTTATAATAGTTCAACCCAAAGCCTATATATAGCACTTACTACAGGAAGTATTGCTCACTTATCACTTAGCTCTTAAACTCACTATTACTTATCCTTTCAAACACCGCATTGATCTCGTACTTACTTGATCATCTGAGTGTCTTCTACAGGTGGACCTCTTGCTAGACCTCAAAACTACTTCAACTCGAATCCTCAAGTACACAGACTCGGATCAAGTCAGCTCCAACCCACCTTGTCAAGACACCAGTTTGTATCTCGATAAGAACACCAGTGTTTCTTCTGCCTCTACCTTTGATTCCTCTCTTTTCTCCATACCTTTTTCTTCTCAACCACAATAGCAATAATGCCAACATAAGTTCAGAATAAAAAAACAGAGAAAAAAGAGAGAAGAAAGGAAGAAAATAGAGAACAAAAAAACTTATGTGCCTTCATCTTCTCCTCTGCCACTAGTGTCACCAACGGAAGCACCAACCCCTTTCTCCACGCCATTGAAAACCCGTCGCAACTTCTCTCCACTATCGCATCCTTGATGATTAAATATGATTAAATACAAATATTTTTTGTACTTTATTTTAAAAATAAATTTTGATTAAATATCATGCGAAGTTGAATTCAAAAATGTTTTTTTTTTATTTTGTTTGAATAATCAAAGGACCGTATGCATCAGGTGATATCTAACACAAAATTTTATTAAAAAAAATACATGAATCATAAATCTAAAAAATTATCAAAATTTCCAAAATATCCAATTTTTTTAAAATACCAAAAATGTTAATATTAAATTTCTAAAATATAAAAAAATTAATAGGATTTTCAAAAAATGAAAAATGTAAAATTTTGAAAAATAAAAAATATCAAAGACCAAACAAGAAATTTTCTATCCTGAACTATGTGAACCCTGATTGTTCATGATAGAAACCATCACAACATTTTATATTGGTTTGTTTGTTGCAAGAAACTACATCTAGTAATCCTGGCCAACCCCTTAAGTATTCTTGACATAGGTCCTTTTCGACTTAATCGATTATTCTTTTGAATCACAACCACTCTTGGCTAACCCAATTAAAGAGTACTCTTTCCCAAGTCACTTCTGGCTTAACTAAGTTGTTTTTACTAGCCACTCCTAACTAAACGAGTATTCTTTACAAAGTCACTCCTCTCCATTGAGTATTTTTTTTACCATACCACTCCTAGCTTAATGAGTATTGTTTGCCAAACAACACTCCTAGCTTAACGAGTATTGTTTACATGATCAAGAGATCATGGGGTATGTATATTAGGGATTGATTCCACTCTCGACGAATACAAGGTTTAAGCTTTATCTCATAGTTTAGATCAATTGGTAAGCTTGTTAGGGAAAGATTGGATCTCTTGACGAATACAAAGGTAAGTACTCTCTCTTAATTAGTTGGATAAACACTAGTCGTGTTCTGCATGAAGCTTTTTTGGATTTAAGGATATGGCAAAATCTTTACTCTCAGCATGAGGATCTCTTTTTGAAGCTTTTTTAAGGCACAAGAAAATTTTAATAGAATTTTGGTACAATGCAACCTCTACTCTATATTTCCATTATGCAATTTCAACTTTCATGCAAGTTCTTTTTACATCTGACGAGCTTGAATGTTGATGTTGCATAAAATGTACTCTAAGTAACTTTAAATGTATCATTCTTTATGCATTGTCTTTAATCATTGGTAGTACTCATCTTATAGTAAACATGCACACCATATTGGAGAAATAATTGAGGCTATCCTTATTCTTAACATATACTCTACCTATCCTTACCCTTTCTCCCCATTTTAAAACTATGTCTTGCCTAGTAATCTTTATCATTTCTCCCCTTTTTTAAGCATCATTAATAAAGGGACTTTGTTAGACTCAGGGATTGCAACTGGTTTAAATTGGTTGCCATCTGTTCTAACTGATTTTCCAGATTCTAGATTTGTTCTTTCTTGTAAATTCATGGTGTTCGTAGTTAGTTGTTGCATAAAATCCTCTAGAGAGGATCAACTATTAAATGGTGCCTTATCTGGTGGCATATATTATTGTTGTACTGTGGAGGCTGATAAAACGATTTACTTATTCTAGCAACTTGTGATCGATAGATAAGTCATAAAGGATTGTTGTTGTTCATGTGAATTCCCCTACCTCAGATTCAAATGATTCCTCCAAGCTATAACGCTACAAGAAATTCTTGATTTTCCTACGAATTATTATATATGGTTTTTTACCCATAGGTAAATTTAGTATTACCTAGGAATTTTACCTACAAATTTGTTTCATTGAATTTTATCTACGGAAAAATCCGTAGGTAAATTACACACAGATTCTAATTCATAGATAAATTTGGCATTACCTAAGAATTTTACCTGTGGATCTGTTACCTACGGAAAAATCCATAGGTAATTACATACAAATTTAAATCCATAGGTAATTAACTACTGATTTTCTATAGATAGTTAATAATAATATAAATTATTATTATTAACATTGTTAATATTTTTAATATTGTTACCAATATTATTATTATTATTATTAATATTATTATTATTAACATTGTGTTATTATTAATATTATTTTTATTATATTTAATTTTAGTTTTATTAATTTTATTATTATTATTACTATTATTGTTAGTATCATTAATAATAATAATAATAATATTATTATTATTATTATTATTATTATTATTAAAATTATTACTATTACTAATATGATTATTAATATCATTAATAATTATGCTATTATAATTATTATTAATATTATTAATAAAATTATTATCATTATTACTTTTAATATTAATATTAATTTTATTAATAATAATGATATTGTTGAACATTAGACGGTCCAAAGTCCCTTTAAAGGATCAAATCATTTGATAAAGTTTTGATGATAACAAAACTCAAGTATATATTTATATTTAATGACTTATATATATTGCACAATTAATATTATTATTATTATTAAAGCAGGAGACACATTGTCTATAAAGAGATAAATTTTCTTACTATTTACTTTTATGTGTTATTGATTTGATTTAAATTGATTTTATATCATATTGTGCTCTAACGTTCAAATTTGTTCATAATGGAAATTAATCAAATTATTATGAAGCATTTAATTGTGATTAATTGGTTTTATATTATATTATGCTTTAATGTTCAAATCTGTTCATAATGGAAATTATTCAAATTATTATGGACTATTTAGATGTGATTAATTGATTTTATATCATAATGTGCATTAACGTTCAAATCTGTTCATAATGGAAATTATTCAAATTATTATGGACTATTTAGATGTGATTAATTGATTTTATATCATAATGTGCATTAACGTTCAAATCTGTTCATAATAGAAATAATTCAAATTATTGATGAGTATCACAGATATAATTTCTCTATGTTATATTAAATTATTTTTGATACAGACTTAATCAAGTTTAATGCAGTATGAAAATTAGAGAAGTGTTTTCACTTTGAGCTCCATGCATCAGAAAGTCAAGATTGAACTGTTCAAGCATCCCAACGACTAGTTTTTAGAAAGCTACATATAGAGGAGCAAGTTCAAGTTGAAGTATACACAACAACAAGAAGCAAGAAGAGAAATACATCATATAATACATTGAAGAAAATATACTGAGTGTTTATTGTCAATCTACTATAGAGAGCATATAGAGTTTTAGGTTGTGTGAAACCATTGTGTAATTCTTCACCATTGTGAAGTAAACCCTTGTGAGCTTTCATTGTTCTCTCCTTTGAGAGTGTTTCTTTAATTCTTGAGTGGTCTTGATCTCAGGGGGAGATTCGGACTGGTATAACCTGGAGAGGTTTGTGTATTTGTGATAACCTAGAGAGGTTTGTGTACTCGTTGTAACTTGGAGAGGTTTGTGTCTCATTGTAACTATTTGCTAAATAGTGGAACCTCTTAAACAGTTTGTTTAAGGGAGAACTAGACGTAGCCCAAGAGATTAGGGTGAACCAGTATAAAACTGCTTTATCTGTGCTTATATATTTTTGCCTTGGTTGATGGTTTTTATTTATAGCGAATTGAGTTCAGGCTCCATTCAACCCCCCTTCTGGAGCCAGTTATTCCTACAGTTGGTATCAGAGTTAACAAATCCAAAGTTTGTTATTAGAACGTTCGATAGGAAAATGATGAAGCCACAATGTGAGATTTGCGAAACTAAGATTAAAGCAAAAAAAAAAGTTTGAATTTTCAAAGATATACAAATATGGAAGATTTTCAAATTGCAACATCAATAAATAAACACTCAGTATATCTAATAATATTTATATCAGAAGTGTCTTCTTCGAGCATCTAATGGTGAAAAGATTAAGTGCAGAGCGAGATTTGTGCTATGTCAAAGAGTTGTTATGTACAAGCTTCACCGTTTAAATCACTATGAATATGGAGAGATTTAAAAGATCAAAATCATGTGATATTAATTGGTTAAGATGCCCAAGATATTATCAAAGATGAATTTACCTCATAAAGCATCTAATGATAAAAAGAAACCTCATGAATCCAATAGACGAAGTGATTGGCAACATAAGTAGAAAACAGAAAGAATCCTCGTCTACTAGATCCATAATCTGCTATTAAAACCTTGACTGGAAGAGGCAAATAAAGATAAGGCAGTGTCATGGTATAATGAATATAGTGTAGACCCAGGCATTGATCAAATGATGCTTAGTAGATCAAGCATAGTATTAGGTGAAGAAAAGTTCAAGAATACAAAGTTCAACAAAAGTTGAATGTATAAGCAACTCAAACCATAAACAAAGAGTTATTTCAACAATAAGATCAATATATATAATATTGAACTGAATAACATCATAGAATATGAAGAATTAATTCTTTAATTATCTTGTAGATGAAAGAATCAATAAAATAATATCAGGCGAAAGATCACTACTGAAGTAAATTATGAAGAAATAATCAACACAAGAGTATTAGATGAAGGATATTAGAACAATCAAAACAAGTTAAACCATAAGGAACTAGAAATAGAATCATCTAAGAGTTAGAACGACGAATGAAAGAATATATATTATTAGATGGAAAGAATAAATTAGATGAATAATATACAAGTTTAAGCAAATAATAGGATTCGTCTAATTTATTGATATATTATGCTTTTGAGTCTTTTATGTTATACTCATAGTTCCTTTCTATAATCTAAATACATCAAAATTCCAAACACAAAATCAAATACTCTTTTGATACAATGAAATATTGAAATCTTTTACATGAGTTTTTCATCTATTGCCTTTTTGAATGTTTTCTCTTGATGAATGGAGAGGATGCTACTGTTTTGCTGCCCACATGACTTGGCAAAGCACAGTTTGAGCCCTTGAGTTGGGACTCACGTGATGCAACCAGTGTTTTCTCGAAGAGATCCTCCAAGTGCCATTTGGGGATCCCTCTCTCCATTACTAAGTGCTTCTAGAGGTTAAATTGGATTATCAACCATTGACGGATAATCCATATAAGCCTCTAGAAGCTTAAATTGAATGATCGACCATTGTAGGTTTCTTATTGCTACTCCTATATGTCAAACAAGAAAAACTGGGAAAAGTGAGATATACACACTAGAAGTATAACAATATTACATTAATAGGTCAAGAAAATCTTTATTGTTTCAGTGGCTTAATTCAAAGTGTTTGGAATATTATTAGTCTGCATCATCCGTATCATGTCTGAGATGAAATTTGGGAAGTAACATTCATCTAACACTTCAAATTTAACTTGTGTTCGATATTTTTTATTTATATCAAATCATTCATCTCGTATTTATAAACCTTCATATATGATACTACAAAACAACACTAAGAATAAAACTGAAAATAATAAAAGTGGCAATCGGAGTATGACTAGTCAGAATAGATGAGCATATACCCATAACAGCCAATAAAATCAACACTTCAACTCACCTAAATCCCCAATGAATTTAGTCCTCTATAAATGGATATGCCAAAAATGGAATACATGATCATGGTCTTCCCCATAACAAGGGAAATCATGATAACATTAGTAAGATTATTATTAATGAAGATTTGTAATTTAACTTATTATGAAATATGAGTTCCCAAGATGATTATCAAATGGTAAAATCTTTTGTCAAAAGAATATTATAAAGTATTAGGTAAAGAAAACATTTTCATATGTTTTGAGGCTTAGGGGTACCTCACAAAAAAACCAAAATTACTGAATTCACTACATATATCTACCTTCCCCATTCCTAACAAGTTTTTCCCTTACGCTTTTTCATCATAGTTTTACCATATTTTTTTAGTGTGTTTTAAGGTGTTCTCCGCCGCTCTTATTTATAGAGGCATGTTAATTATTACTTTTTTTTTTATAAGTAACTACATATTTATAATTCAATTGGTCTTTATTGACCTCCTTTGGAGCCAACTTTACCTTCATAGGTTTGCTCTAGTCATACATCACATGCACATATTCATTCATATATGTAGGGATTATGATAAAAATACAAAAAACTATATAATGAAAGTGTTAATTGACTTTACATGACAATGACACCAAATTTGATCGATGTTGTTTCAACTGAATAAAAGTGTTCAAATAGTAGACCGTCTAATGGATTGTCTACTACAAAAGAGATAAATAAAAATTAAGTATAGTCTGGGTCCATTAACCCCAAATTGTCTGTGAACGGATTTAGTTATAAATTCAACAAGATTGGTTCTAAACATTGTTTGCAACAGTTGTTAGTTAATAAGAGTAGTTAAAAAGGGATTATATCGAACATAAATTTGAAAGATGAGAGTGATAGGATAAAACATGGGTTGAGAGTGACATATATATTATTCATCAATTTCCAAGTAGGACCGAATTAAGCAAACACGTGTAGCCAATTCAATAGAATCTAATTAACAAAACATCCATTAATACATTTAGTACCTTACTGATATTCATGTGTCTACTTATAAGCTTTTTAGAGTTTTACCTCTCGAATTAAGCAAACAAAAGATTGTTCAGAATAATGCAAACTAAACAAGAATTTCAATTACAGAATAGAATTCAATCATCAACACACATTCAAAAACAGTTCAAATATAGAAATTTGAACTCAAAAAGACCAAACCGTCTAGCACAACTTGTTACAAATATTGAAGAATAGAATTTTAATTACATAAAACCTCAAAAATCATTGTTAAATCACAAGATAATCAAATTACAATAGTGTAGCGTTCCATTTAGAGGAAAAACAAAAGAATTACAAAGGAGAAAATAAGAAAACTAAGAAAAACGCTAATGCTTTGGTTATGAACATATTCCCATATGGAGCTCGATACCTTCCCCTTGAAGCCGTGTATCCTTTTATAGGTTTCTTTGCTTCAAGGATCTCAAAATTATATCTTGTCTCAGATATTGTTAGTTTTCTTTTCTTAGTTTCTAACTTTTTAGAATTCTCATATTTGTTTCATGTTTGTTGCAGATTTTATTTCTTCTTATTTTACCAAATGATTTGCTTCCAATTCTTTTTCTGAGATATCACTAGTAGAAAAAAACACAATTAATCGCGGTTATACAAAGCTTACAAACACGGTTCTGAAATTGCGGTAGATCTAACCGCGATAGTACTGAAGATACTAGCGCAGTAGTATAACCGCGATGGAAAGTATAACATAGCAATGCGATTCTTAAGCAATCGCGGTAAGAAATGCACAAAGTGAACCAAAATATAGCAAAATAAGGAGATACACCGCGGTTATAATAAAAACGACAGTGGTATGGGACATACCATCGCGGTTGTTAACAAACAACCGCGGTGTTAGTGCCCAATTTGATTCTGAGCAGGTTGTGCCCAATTCTATCCTTGCTCAATAAGTAGTGGACCAAGCTGAAGATCTCCAAGCCATTTCGACCTTCTAGCTTCACTTCTCAACTTGAGATATGCATCCTCGAGGTCCACGTGACGAGATCGGTGAAGCTGGGATTTCGACAGTTACGGAGGCAGTCAGCGAGGCTGGTGCCGGGGACAAATTCGTAAACGAGGAAGATGACGGCGCCGGAGACGAAGGCAACGAGGAGTTTAACAAGGCTACTATGGTGGCTCCTGCAAATGATGGCGAGGCGACGGTTGACCTCTGGTAAGGCGATTTGTTGGCGGAATTTGCAACAAGTGACAACAACATCTCGGTGGCGGATTCGGTAGCCCCAGGAGGAGGAAGAGAGGCGTGCGGAGGAGAAGTTGGCGGCTTTCAGGGAGCATATCTTTGAGGCTTGCACATCGAAGGGAGAGTTTGTAGGTGTAGTTAATGTGCGTCGTGGAACACCCTCGCATGGCTTAACTTTGTTGGCAACGTGAGTAGGTCCCCATTCAAATCATAGCCCACTTGAGTAGCTCCCAAAGAATGACAAAATTTTAACAAACTCCACCAATTGGTTCATCCGAAACACCGCCACCACTGAAAACAAAAAAGTCCAAACCAGATTGAACACTCAAGAAGCAAAACCAACAAATCTTCAATTCGATCATTCAAAAATCACAAATATTTAAAAAATCACAAAAAATTAAAAAAAATCCCACAACCGTCACTACACACACTCACCGGAAACATCCATCTCAAACCGATTCACACAAAAAAAACTTCACAAATTAAAATAAAAACAAAAACACAGATATTCAAAACCCTATAGAAAATAAAAAACAAACAAACCTCACAGATCGATCCGACAAGCTGCGAAAATGGAAGGATCGGGGAGCGAGGGCGATCGAAGTGAAGATCGTGAAGGAAGGAGTGAGGAAAGGGCGGAAAATGCATAATAGTGGAAGAGGAAAAGGTGGAGGAGGCTTTGAAAGAGTGGGCAAAGGAAACTATGGTGAAAGCATGGTGATGGAGAAATTTAGGGTTTGAAAATTATTTTTGTGTCTTACCTTATCGCCGCTGTTCTGGAAACAACTGTGGTGGTATCTCCTACAACATTTCTTTTTTAAATTATTTGTGTGCCTTGCCACTGTGGTTCTGACACTAACCGCGGTGGTATCCCTTGCAATTTTCAAATTTTAAATATTTGTGTGCCTCGTGGGGAATACGACTACGGTTGTTGTAGACAATCGCGGTGGTATTGTTGCACTTAATTTCAAAAATACCACCGTATTTTTTTTAATGTGATTCCCTCTTAACCGCGGTGATATCCTGTCGTAGAATGTGTTTTTTCTACTAGTGTATTGTAGATTTTGTTCTCTAATTCTTTTACTCGAATTTCATTTTTCACTTTTTATTCAGAGAAGCAACTTGAACTTTGATTTATCAATCCCACTCACAGTAGTTCACACTTCCTTTAGACTTGTTCATCAATGCTGCAAATTAGACCATCTATTGTGGGTAAAAATCCAAGATTACCAGCAATAACAATTAAGACACAAATAAACTCAATCAGATGAACACTATTTAAAATAGTGCATTTATTCATAAGTACAATCTAAGAAAATTATGATTAAAGGTTCTAAGTGCAGGTAAAATTATATTGATCAAGCATACTAGTGCACTTGCACCTATTTTTTTATTTTCAGGTTGTGTTCTACACCTGCACCTAGTTTTTATTGTAGGTTTTGCCTTGCACTTGCTCCAATGTAGTCTCCTTTTGTTTAGGGGTGTTTTTTCTATCATTGCTATTTTCGGCCTTGTGTGCATATAGATTTTGGCACACATGGGATATCTATCTCTTGGCAATGGTCTTGTTGATACATTTATTTTAAAATTTTGTTAGGTTTGACTTTTTTTATACCCATTTTAAGTGAAAATAGGACCACCTTGTAGTTGGAATTTTGTGGCACTCCTAGCCCTTTCCACTTTTCAAATATGGAAATTTCTTCCTGCACATCCATGTTTTTTTACTACACCTTCATTCTGTAAAATAAGGTTTAGACCGAGTTCAAGAGGGGGGTGAATTGAACTTTGAAAACTTTTCGCAAATCTGATTTATTCTTCAAGTAGAGAATGAAAATTCTTTATTCAATCGATTGACTATGTAATTC
>Ga0209700_105913_pt1 | contig 19850 bp, 6 predicted proteins | sample SiratroredBW_FD_187528 | JGI IMG/M metagenome (GOLD analysis project Ga0209700, IMG submission 187528) | Root nodule microbial communities of legume samples collected from California, USA - Siratro red BW (SPAdes) (version 2) | ecosystem: Host-associated > Plants > Roots > Nodule | place: USA...
TATATATATATATATATATAAATATTAATTTTTAAATTTTACCGTAGTTGATTAATTAAATCGGTTGAATCCAAATCTAATCCAACCCAACATAACTAATACTCTGACATGTGTTTATATTTTTATAAAATTATCTCAGATATTTTATATTTTTATAAAATTACTTTTATATTCATTTTATATCAATATATTTTTTATTAGTCCTCTCACATCAATAGTGTTTTTTTTTCAAAAGAAATATATTTTCTATTTAACCCACCAATTTCTTCTTTCTATTATAATTTTTGTCAATTTTATTGAAAAATATTCTTTTTAACAATTTTGTAAGTTTAAATTTTATTGAAATTAATATAGATGTATTATCATTAATATTTTTCATATGCTGGCACCACATTTCTCTTAATACTTTCTCTTTTTAATTAAAATTTATTACAAATTACAAAATTAGGTCTGAAATTCATTAAATAAAGAATATAACATTAATATTTTAGTGATTTCTGATAATTTTAAATTTGAATTTTTTAGTTAAATAAATGGACTATTGAAGGCATCTTTCCTGTCTTCATAGTTAAAAATTAGATTGCAAACTAGCTAAACTAACTAAATAATTATATATTTTAAACTTAATATTTAAAACTCAATTAATCATCCAAATAAATAGATTAAATGTAAAAAAGAACATAAATATTAATCAAACTCTAAACTTAAAGAACATCAATTTGTCCGATCTAAGACAGTGTAATCCTAAACCTAATCATATGTTTCATCTTAGACAAAAACACATTTCTACGTTATATCACCCTCTTTCTTCATGCTAGGTCATGCATAAGAAAGACCATTAGAAATGTATTAAATCCTATACAAGATGATTTACAAATAATTAGAAATAAAGCCACTACATTCATTCTTTCTTGTATTTTACACCACCAAGTCTTGTTGCATAAATGTGTTCCTTAAATGGGAATATAGATAAAAAGACTATACTGTTGGAATGGAAATAGAAATGACGTGAACACAATCAACACCACGCATGCGCAAACTAAACCAGCTTTGTAGCTATCAAAGTACGGAAAAAGAAAGACATGAAATTTCATCTTCAAGCTTTGAGATATGGAATGACAACATGATGAAGCAGGAATACCAAAAAAACACAAACATGGCGGAGCAGGATAAGACAAGGAACAGAGTTTTAAGGCCAAATGCAACACTCAGCCAATTTCCAGGATCTGGTTTCCTCGTTGTGATCATTGAAGGAACTCCATAAGTGTTCTAGGTTGTCGAAGCCAGTGGATGCTTTCCCTGGTTTCTTTACCTTAATAATGGATGTCAAGTCTTCCGTTTCTCTGTCTTTCCACCTAGGACTCTCAGGCTGAAGTTCATGGTGACAGCATCTTAGTAATGCTTTTAGTAATAGCAAAATTGAAGCCATTAGTAGATTAGATCAGAGATTGGACATGTGTTTTCAAAGTTTTGCTAGAAAATAGATCAGAAATATAAGATATGTATATCAAGTTCTTCCCTTCCCTTGTATATATTTTAATATCAAGATTTTAAAAGAAACTTTCTTCTTACGCAAGAAAAATTGTGGATTCCTTATGAAATTAGGTAATCATAAACGTTACACTAGGACAGGTCAGTTCTTCCATTATTCTTACAAAACTATGACGATTAAAGCAAAATTTAACGGTGGATTTGGCTCCAAACCAGAAATTCATATAAAATTGTTAATTGATGCGTGATCGGTGAATAAACATGGAAAATTCAGAAGTAGTCTATACATTGGTTAGTTAAAGCCTTAAGAAATGCTTTGGGTTGGGATTTTAGCTTTTAGAAATATATTTTGGAAATAGAAGAGATGTATTCATGTTATATATATATATATATATATATATATATATATATATATATATATATATATATATATCATACAATATCAAATATGTATAGTATCTTAATCTTATTTTTCTAAATTTAAATAATAAATAAGTATATTGTTTTATTTTTATATAAAAGATATGCAAAGAAATTGATGGATTTTTTCAGTCTTGTTAGTCTATCAAGTTGTTTGAGTATTTCTTTTAATTGTCTGTCACTCTTTATCTTTGGGAATTCATTATCAAATTTAATATTTTCGTGTCCCAAATCTTATCGTTTTCTTTATATTCTCTTCTTAAATAATTTTAAATTTTTTAAAAAAGGTTATAATTCTTGTGAGATCATTTGTTAAACACCAATAAATAAACATTTTTCCTTTTTTCCTTTTATATTTTGGTTTGAGTCATGGTGGATGTTAAAGAAACAAATCAACAATGTAATAATTTTCGACGACTTTGTATGATTCTAACCCCTCTAAATAAATTTGCAATTTTACGTTTCATACATGATAACGGAGAAAAATGACTCTTGATGCTATTATTGGAATTTTGAAAATAAAAAAATTATATTATATAAATAACAAATAAATATTTTTTTTATCTTTATATAAAGATATTATAAAAAACTGAAATTCTTTTCTAAAATATAGTTTAAATAAAAAATATTAAACAAATATTCTAACTCTTCATATCCATATGTGCATTACAAAATTTCCAAACTAACACTCGTGCACTTGGCTTGTCATTAATGACACAGTAAAAATATCTTTTTCTCACGTGGACAGCATTTGTCTGAAATATAAATTATCATTAAAAAGGGGATATTATAACAAACAAAAGGAAAAATAAATTGTGATTGTCATCATCCCAATGAGTTGTTACCCGTGTTACATTCGTTTCATAAATTTCTTTCGTACTACTACAAATGTCAAGGCAATAGTTGCATGAGAAAAATACTGCCCACCAACCATGCAATTTGGGAACGGAATCTACCGAAGAAAGAGAAAACCTTCTTTCAGGTCACTGTCTAGCTAGCTACACCTACCTACCATTTTGGTTAACTGAAAATTTTAAAGAACCACGCATGAGGCATCTTCTATGGCTGATGGAACAGCTGTGACTTAATTCTTCCTTATATTAGGTTAGTTGGTATGACCGAATTAGACAAGCAAGACTTTACTATCTAGAAAGGAATGTCTTCTTTTCATTTACTTTTATATCTTTAGATTTACGTAGGTGTTTCCTTCTGATTCGGGCCTGTATGGAATTTAACTCTTCCACCAAGAAAAGATTATCAAGTCACAGTGACACTAAAACCATTTTACAAACTTCAGTCACAATCACTGAAGCTGAAACGTTGGTAAAATGTGATTTTTCGAAGACATCATATTTCTAATCAAATCTTATTGTAGTCAACAGGTTGGCAAGGACGAGTGATTGTATGATAACAGGTCTCAACCGTCCGGACTTGAAAGAAGGGATTATCGTGATTGTTCCCTTAACATGTAGCCTCATGTTGAGTAAATTGTTTAGGTTTGTAAAATAAAAAATAATATTAATTAAATATATCACGTCCCCACATGTAAGTACATTGAAAGAATTTTGATATCTGAAAAACTACATCATGCATGAAATTAAGATCACATTATTTATTGTAATTATTACTATTATTAATCATTATTATTATTATTATTATTATTATTATTATTATTTTTAAGAATAATATTTATAATTTTAATTGTGATATTAATAATAATATTATTAATATTATTATTAACATTATTATTAGTATTATAATTAATATTAATAATATTATTATTAATCTTATCAAATTTTATAATAATTATTAATATTATTCTTATTCTCATTATTATTATTAATAAAAATAAAAACACGATCAAAAGTGTTGGAAATTTACTTTTGAAACTGCACATTGATTTGTTTCCGTTTCTGAATATGTATTTAATTAGAATATTTGCTCTTAATTGTTAGAATATTTACTCTTAATTATTTCGTAAACTCGTTAAGATTTTAATTTATAGGAGTTATTTCAGATAAATATTTTTCTTTTCTGCAAGCATTATAAATGTAAGCTATTGATGACTAAAAAAATAAAAGAAAGAAGCAATAACAATAATATTTTCTCTCCATACATATCTCCTCTTATTCCCAAAACACAACAATTGGTATCTGAGCTCTTAGTTCTTAAGGCCTGTGTGAGATCACGAGGAAAAAACAACAGAGGGAAACCAGTGAGGAAACTTTTGAGAAAAATTAAAAAAACTTCACCCATGGTCGGAAACTTCATGGCAGCACCTCCGATTTTCTCCAGAGAAAACTATCAAATATGGTCTGTCAAAATGAAGTCTTATCTAGAAGCGAGAGGTTTGTGGGATGTTGTGATGTCTGAAATCCAACCGCTACAAGAAGATCCAACTGTAGCCCAAATCAGAAATTACAATGATGAAGTAATAAGAAGAGAGAAGGCCAAGACCTGTATTCACTCTGTTGTTTTTGATGTTGTATTCACTAGAATTATGTCTTGTGAAACAGCTAAAGAAGCTTGGAACACTCTCCAAGAGGCGTTTCAAGGGAATGAAAGAACTCGACAAATGCAAGTTCTCAATCTTAGAAGAGAATTTGAGACGCTGAGAATGAAGGAGGCCAAAACCATCAAATAATATTTTGATAGGCTCTTGGCAGTGGTCAACAAGATCCGACTATTACGTGAAGATTTACCTGATAGAAGGATCGTAGAAAAAGTGTTGGTAAGTCTTCCAGAAAGGTTTGAAGCAAAGATCTCATCACTTGAAGATTCAAGAGATCTCACAATGATTTCACTAACCGAGTTGATGAACTCTCTGCAAATCCAAGAGCAGAGAAGATTGTTGAGAAAAGAGTTGAATACTGTTGAGGGATTTTTTCTAGCAAGGTCACAGTTGAGTTACAAAGCAAAGAAGAAAGGCTGGAAAAATGAGAAGAAAAGTGATGAGGATGACGATGACGAGAAGGAGAAGTACTCATCATGTCAACACTGCAAGAAAACTAATCATCCACATTGGAAATGTTGGTGGAGACCAAATGTGGTGTGTAGTTCTTGCAATCAAAAGGGTCATATGGAGAAGGTATGCAAAAGAAAGCAACAAGAGGTGCAAATTGCTCAAGAGACTGATGACGAGAAGGAGGAGCTTATTTTTGTGGTGACTTGCTTTGCTAGTGACATCACTAATGAAACATGGTTGATTGATAGTGGATGCACTCATCACATGACACATGATAAAGACATGTTTGTAAAGCTTGACAAAACCCACTCTTCGAAAGTCAAAATTGGAAATGGAGACTATATTGAGGTCAAAGGCATAGGTGATATTGTCATTGATGCTGGCTCAGGTACAAAAATAATCTCTAATGTTCTATATGTCCCTAAAATTAATCAAAATCTGCTAAGTGTTGGGCAGTTTTTAGAGAAAGGCTATGTTTTTGTGTTCAAAGATAAAACTTGTGAAGTCTTTGATACAACTGGCATTAAATTGATGTCAATAAAGATGAAAGGCAAAAACTTCTCGGTAAACTTGCAAACAAATCTTGCTTACTCTTCTGCGGTTAATTCGGGACAGATTAAGCATAAAAGGAAGCAGTCTAGGCAGTTTAGGAAGCTTGCAGTAGAAAATCATGGGAAGCCAGTAGTGAAAAACCATGGATTGGATTCTCGTGATGATGTTAAAGTTTCTAAAGAATTGATTATGAAAGAGATTAAAGGCCTTGATGTTGTTCCAAAAATAACTAAGCAAGAAGGTTCTGATGAAAATGTGGATGATTATCCTATGAGAGGTAATAGATTCCTCTCTGACATATATCAAAGATGTAATATGGATGTTCTTGAACCTGCTGACCATGAGGAAGCTCTCAATCAACTAAAGTGGAAAAAAGATGAGGAGAAGGAGTTATATATGATTGAGAAGAACAACACTCTTGTTGACATACCTCCAAATAGAAAGGTAAGTGTTGTATATGATGGTTCAATTAACAAAAATAAAGCAAAGTTTGTTGGGTATTCTGATATTGATTGGGGTGGTTCCTTGGAAGATATGAAGAGTACTTCAGGATATTGCAAAACTTAAAACCATTTGTTTATCAAGCCACTACCAGTCAGCAAGTTTGAATTCATAAGAAAGAAGATTGGAGTTTACAGCTCCAAAATCAAGGAGGAGTGTTGGGAATTTGCTTTTGAAACTGCACATTGATTTGTTTCTGCTTCTGAATATGTCTTTAATTAGAATATTTGCTCTTAATTGTTAGAATATTCACTCTTAATTATTTCGTAGATGTTAAGATTTTAATTTGTAGAAGTTATTTCAGTCAGATATTTTTCTTTTCAGCAAACATTATAAATGTAAGCTATTGATGGCTCAAAAAAAAAAAAAGAAGCAATAACAATATTTTCTCTTCATACATATCTCTTCCTAATCCCAAAACACAACAAAAAGTTCATCTGATATAGTGTTATTGACTTTTATATGTGTTATTACCTGACCCAAGTTTGACTCTCTCTCAAGAGCTCAGCAACCCTTCTTGGGCTATATGTATAATAATGATAAAAAAAACATTTATATCAATAACATAACAACAACAATAATAATAATAATAAATAAAACTAATCATAATAATAATATCTTTTTGTGGAATATCCCACCGGAAAAAGGCCTCCTCTTAGCCAATCTAGTTGATGAAGACTTTTCGTAAGACTTTCTAGAAAATTTTACCTTCTTCTTATGTCTTTTCTCGATGTCACCCAAGGAAGGATGGTCAATAGTTATGTTGATCTCTACATGGGTTGGCAACTAGAATTACAACCTCTTTATTCTTCTCGATTATTAAATAGGAGACAAGTGACAACAAGAATTACAACCTCTTTCTTTTTCTTGACAATCAAATAAGGGAAAAAATTTAACAAAGTTAAAACTGGAGAAGACATAACGAAAAGAAAAACAACACATACCCTCAAGATCATCCCAACGATGAGGTAATAAGTAAACATTAAGGAGTTTTCGAGTGGACAACTTTTTTCGGAAGTTGCTAAAGCTGGGAAAGAGTTGTCAAGTTCTTGGCCGTCATCAAATTTTTCGATCAAAAATTATATCTAACTTGATTTCTTGTCTAGTAAAAGGGAAATCCCAATTTATCACCATCATATAGAAATTATCTCAGTCTCTTTCTTCTACTATTATTTTTGTTCTTACGGGACCTTAAGGTTGAGAACAATACTTTCAAAGTCACTACTAGAAAATTGCTAAATAGTGACTGAAATTAGTGACCGAAAAAATCGGTCATTCTTAGTGATCGAAAAAATCAGTCACAAATTCGGTCGCTGATTCGGTCACAGATTTGGTCACAAAATCGGTCACAGATTCGGTCATAGAATTGGTCACAAATTTGGTCACAGAATCGGTTACAGATTCGTCACAGATTCGGTCATAGAATCGGTCACAAAATCAGTCACAGATTCGGTCACAGAATTAGTCACTATACATCAACAACCAGTAAAATAGCGACTGATGCGTTTGGTTACTAAAGCAGTCACTGTTTTAATCGGTGACCGATTTTGGTCATTTAGTGATCAATTTTTTAATCACTACGAGTGATTTTTATAGTAGTGAGTGTCAGCTAGATGCTTTTCTTCGTCTGTTTCTGATCTCCGGCGTCTGGAACAATAGGAGAGTTACTTGCAAGAGACACTTCGATGCTTAAGTCAGCATGAGATTATCTGAGGTTTCACTATTAATTAGAGTAGATCAAAAGTATATTTTTATCCTCCCCTCCCTCTTATTTATAGTGATATTCATGTAGTGATGAATATTTACTTTTTATCAGAGGGAAAGTGTAAAGTACACTCAACATACCCTTTCACTTTTTGTCAGAGGGAAGGTGTCAAGAATACGAGAAGTTGCTTTCTGTTAGAGGTGTTGTTAACAGAGGGGTGACACTGATTCCAAGTTTTGTAATAATGATAATGGCTACCTCTTATAGGCCTGGGTGACTGGCAACTAAAGGGTGATAATGCCCTACCTTTTGTAGGCTTGGGTGACTGACAACTGAAGGGTGATAATGGCCTACCTCTTGTAAGCTTGGGTGACTGACAACTGACGGGTCCTTTGTACAGTACACATGCCCTCAAGCTTGAGCGGTCGATAGACTACGAAATCGTTTTGATAATATCGGGAAGACATAATCTCGAGTCCTTTGTACCATCGTTTTTGATTTGTGAAGTAAGGATTGAGGTTGTACTTGTCTTTGTACCAATCGTTTTAGATTGGGTTTTGAAGTAAGCGTCGAGGTGTTTCTCGGTCTCTGTACCAATAATTTTAGATTGGGTTTTGAAGTGAGGGCCGAGATGTTTCTCGATCTATGTACCAATCATTTTAGATTGAGTTTTGAAGTGAGGGTCGAGGTATTTCTTAGGCTCTGTCAATCGTTTTAGATTGGGTTTTGTTGAATGCCTTTATGAACTCGACCTTGGGAGAGCTCGACTTGAGATAAACTTGACCATGAGATAATAAGGCATGGGTTCTGTGGAAACTTTTTGAAGAATAAATTGTTATTTTTAACATAATAGTAAATAGGACAAGCTTCTAAAAGTCAAAAATTGAAACAGGATAAGACAATATGTGTATTAGAGGCGTGCACGCACGCCGCTCAGAATGAAAGTCGATGCGGGCTGTGGTTCACGTGCTCTTCTTCGAGTAACTTCAATGGCAACACTCCATCGTTAGAACGTTGGTGGCAGCGGAAGAGCTGACGAGGCCTTCTGTGACGTCGACAGATGTAGACGGCGGTGGAGCACGGGAAGGATGCAGCACAATATGGCGATAGCAACACGTGGTAGATGACGGTGAGGGAGAATCAGGTGCTTCGCTTGGACATGGATAGCATGAGGTCACGTGTGCATAAGCTAGACCAAGAGTGTTCTTCAATGAAACGGGAGATTGAGAAGATGGACATGACGGGCCCACAAGGTGGTGACGCATGGCTCGCTTCGGGGAAAAAGTTCGGTTGCAAGTTTAGAATGCAAGTTTGGTAGCAAGACTCATTAAACTCGTGGTCTGGAAAAAGTTTTACCCAAGTCCCACGATGGGCACCAATTGTTCTTACGGGACCTTGAGGTTGAGAACAATACTTCCAAAGTGTCAGCTAGATGCTCTTCTGACGTCTGAACAATGAGGGAGTTACTTGCAGGAGGCACTCCGATGCTTAAGTTAGTATGGGATTATCTGAGATTTCACTATGAATCAGAGTATATCAAAGGTACATTTTTCTCCTCCCTTCCTCTTATTTACAGTGATATTCATGTAATAATGAATATTTATTTTTTGTCAAAGAGAAGATGTAAAGTACACTCAACATACCCTTTCTCCTCCTATCAAAGGAAAGGTGTCAAGAATACGAAAAGTTGTTCTCTGTTAAAGGTGTTGTTATCAAAGGGGTGACACAAGTTTTGTAATAATGATAATGACCTACCTCTTATAAGCCTGAGTGACTGGCAACTGAAGGATCTTTTGTTCAATAGATTTTAGAAGACATTCCTCCTTTAAAATTCTTATATGAAGAAGTATAAGATGAGAGAAAGCATTACTTTACTTGTCCATAAGTAAAAGCTAACTCACCCTGTTACCAGATCAAGTAATATAAAAGTATAAAACACTTGAGAGGTAGCTTTCACCATAGAGTGCCAAGCATAATTGTCGAATTGCATGTATCACAACCTAGTTATTAGGGTAAAGTTGTGTAGGAGCCACCCGTAAAATTTCTATACTAAATTCATTTAGCAAGATCTCACATGCACGTCTGTAAAAAGACAACCATAAAAGAAGAAAATATTATCGACCGAGACTTCACGATCATGACAAATATTATCAATTGCTTTACCTTGCCAAGAACTTATAATTTTATCTTCAACACCTTCCTATAAGATATCGAAACTCGTGGCAAATGAGTGAAGGACTGATGACCTTTGAAAACTATATCCGGACATTGTAGTGAACCTATTTGTAGGTTTTCCTCTACTCTCTCACCAACTTCTTCCATAGTGATATCATAAACTTCTTCAGCCACCTTGGCATCTATTAGAATTGCTTCTATGGCTGATTCTTTGGAAACAAGGGAGGTAATCTCATCATAGCTTTCAGCCAGAGTCAAATCAATGGCCTCCTCGACCATCTTGAACCTAAACATACTATTTCACGATCTTGAAAACTCCTTGGAACTTGAAACACTACTACTTTACAACATTGATTACCTTCCAGAACCAGAATCACAACACTCAACGAAGCAAGAGAATAAATTCTTCAAATCTTGGACAATCGGAAAAAAATGTCGACAATGGTGGTCCCAACAAAATGCGCAACTCATATTTCTGAAGTGTCATGATACATTAATTGTTAGATCAATTCCAATCTGACCACCCAAATGACCTTTCGCATCCAAACATTATCATTCTTGCATTTCTTAGGCACAAAACCCAACACATTTCCTAAACTCTTCGTGCCTTTATAAATTTGGGGTACTCTAGCACATTTTTCCTAGACTTTGCACAGAAATTGCTTGAGTCTAGGAACCAATATAAGGTCTTATTAACGAAGTATATCACATCTTGACAACTTAGAATCTCTAAAGAATCATTCAACACTCCGACACAGGATAATCTATACATAAGATTGATGAGATGAGAAATTTCAACATCTCGGTATACTAGTCATTATTAGACTATCAAACTTTACCAATCACAAAATAATTAAGTTAATTAATTCAAATTATCACCTTTAGCTAATCTGGATTATCACTTTTATTATCACACCTAATAATGGCCTAGGAATATTTAGGCTTGAAATGAAGGCTTTTTTCTCCACTTTTGTGTACTTTTTCATATTAATGGACTTTTTTCCCACTTTGGTGTACCTTTTTATATTAATGTTCAAAATGAGAAAAAAAAATTATTTATTAAAATAGGTAAATGCTGTCACTTAGATAGATATGATTTTAAATTGGTTAAATAAAAGTAACATGTTATCGATTTCAACTAATGACATTAATTAAAATCGTTTCTCTCTTTACATTCATCTTTTAATTATTTGATACTATATTTGTTACCTTTAACAATTAACAAAAGGAATAATAATAATAATTACATAATAATTAACAAAATTATAACATGAATATTAAGGCATATAAATTTATTTTAAATTAAAAAAAATAAAATAATGATAATAAGAATAATTTTAATTAAATTCATATGAATTTAATTTAAATAATAATAATAAAAATAATTTTAATTAAATTCATACAAATTTAATTTAAAAAATAATAATAATTATTGAATCCACTTATTGATACTGAATAGTTAATATTATTACATATTTTTTTCTTATACAAGTTATTATATTATTATAACAATTATTATTATTGTTATTAATTTAATTAAACTTGTCAGAATATTATTACTATTATTATTATTATTATTTAGAAAATACTCATTATATTATTATCATTATTATTATTATTTTAATTTAATTTGTATGAATTTAATTATATTTATTGTTTCAATAATTATTATTATCATTTAAATTAAATTTATGTGAATTTAATTAAAATTATTCTTATATTTATTTAAATTAAATTCATATGAATTCTTATTATAATAATTATCATCATTATGTTATTTTGTTTTAATTTAAAATAAATTTGTATGTCTTAATTTTTTTATTACAAATTTGTTAATTATTATTATTATTATGTAGTTATTTTTATTATTTATTTTTTTGTTAATTTTTAAAGTAACAAAAATAGTGTCAACTAATTAAAAAATTATTTGTTAATTATTATTATGTAATTATTATTATTAATTTTTTTTGTTACTGTTAAAGCGTAACAAACATAGTGCCAAATAATTAAAAAGTGATTGTAGACAGAGAAACGATTTTAGTTAATGTCTTTAATTAAAATGGTCAGCATGTCACTTTTGTTTGACTAGTGAAATCATGTCTATCTACCTGGCAGGATTTGCCCATTTTGGTAAATAATTTTATTTTTTTTGCTCATTTTGGACATTAATATGAAGAAAAAATACACCAAAGTAACTTTTTTTTTGCCTATTTTGGATGTTAATATGAAAAAATACACTAAAGTGGGAAAAAAGCCATATTAATACTCAAAAAGATGATTTTTTTTTACCAAAATAGACAAATTCTATTAGCTAGATAGGATTTTAAAAACATAAGTTCATGCTAGTCAAATAGGACAGACATGCTCACAATTTCAATTAAAGGCATTAATTAAGATTGTTTCTCTATATAATTATTTAGCACTATGTTGATTTGGCTTAACAATTAACAACAAAAAATTAAATTAATAATAATAATAATTGCATAAGAATACTTGACAAAATGGTAACAAAAAAATTAAGGCATACAAATTTATTTCAAATTAAAACAAAATAATATAATGATAATAATAATAAGAATAATTTTAGTTAAATTCATGTGAATTTAATTTAAATAATAATAAGAATAAGAATAATTTTAATAAAATTCATATAAATTTAATTTAAATGATAGTAATAATTATTGAACAATAACTATAATTAAATTCATACAAATTAAATTAAAATAATATTAATAATATTTATGAATAATAATGATAATAATAATAATATAGTAATTATTTTCTAAGAAATAATAATAATAATAGTAATAATAATATTCTAACAAATCTAATTAAAATAATAAAAATAATAATGATTGTTATAATAATAATATAATAACTTTTATAAATAAAAAGAATAATAGTTGATACTGTAATGATTAGAGTGTCTCTTCATTTTCTTTTCATGATAAGTGTAAATATGATAATTTATAAGTGAAAACATTAATAGTACTGACATGCAACTTGATCAACTTATTGTCACTAAATAGTTAATACTATATTTTTAAATATTATTTTCTTTATTTATAAAAGTTATTATATTATTAATATAATAATAGTTATTTTTGTTATAATTTTAATTAGATTTGTTAGAATATTATTATTCTTATTATTATTTCTTAAACAATAATTATTATATTATTATTATCCCTAAATATCATTATTATTATTTTAATTTAATTTGTATGAATTTAATTATAATTATTTTTTCAATAATTATGATTATCATTTAAATTAATGTTGTATAAATTTAATTAAAATTATTCTTATTCTTATTCTTATTCTTATTTAAATTAAATTCATATGAATTTAATTTAAATTATTATTATTATTATTGTCATTATATTATTTTGTTTTAATTTAAAATAAATTTGTATGTCTTATTTTTTTGTTATGGGATTAATTATTATTATTATTAATTATACTAATTATTGTGTTAATTGTTAATTAAAAAAATGATTGCATAGAGACAAACAATATTTTAATTAATGTTTTTAATTGAAATTGTCACTTTGACTAGTATCAAATTATGCCTTTGAAATTCTATCTAGCTAGGATTTGTCTATTTTAATAAAAATAAAGTATATTTTTGTTTATTTTAAGTATTAATATGAAAAAGTACACTAAAATTAAAAAAAAAATAGTCTGAAAATAAAGGTCTACTACAAGATAGTATAAATAAGATATGACTATAAATTATACAATTGAAAAATCTTAAAAGAACTTTTATAATAAGAAAAAATATTAACATAGGAGTATATTTACATGTATCTTCCCATCTCCAAGATAACTAAGAATGTCTAATAGATGAAAACGCAAATCAAAATTCCTAACATAGAATAACATAATAATCTTATCAAGTTCATAAAACAAGAAGATCTTGGCAAGAACATGTCTTAATCTTTTTGCTTTTCTTTATAAGCACAAATCTTTGGCATTAGATAGTGATGTCTCGAGGTTGAGAGCGTACAGCACCATAGGAGTGAAGCCAACAGAGAAAAGGCTGAACGATAATATATGCAATCTTGTAGGCAAAGCGAAGAGGGCCTTGTAAGCTGGTGCATCATCAATTTGAGAAGATGCAACATCATCTATTTGACAAGGAAAAGATGCTATTTTTAGCCGTCTAATCTAATAAATTGTCATGAATATGATGGAATAACATAATTTTTTTTTCAGTCTGATGACTAGTCTACTAAGTTTCAAATGAATTGAAAGAGACTAAACTACATCAATTTATTTTTCCTAATTTTAATTATATTTATAAAATATTAAAATTGATTTTAAAAATTAAAATAAAAGAACTTAAACTTAATGAATTACAATTCGTGTATTGTGTTATTTGAAAAAAATAATTTTTAATTTTAATTATATTTACAAAAATTAAAGTTAATTTATTAAAATTAAAATAAAAGAACTTAAACTTAAAGAATTGTAATATTTGTATTATGTATAATTTAAGATATGAGCAATTCTAAATTAAATTTCACTTAATTGATTTAATGATTTTAATGCAACTTAAATTATGAACAATTGCAAATTAAGTTTCACTGATTGATTCTAAATAAGTTATTTAAGATGTTAAAGTAGCAACCTTCTATCTAACTAAAAACATTAAATAATTATTTAAAATACTTCAAATATATTCTCATGATTAATTATAAACTTGGACTATATTCACATTATTAAGACTCATCTTCTCAATTCCTTTTTTACATGACAAACCTGATATGCTTTCAACAAACTATAAATATGATGATATTAAACATGTTACACTACAAGAAAATATTCCGATAGCTGCAAGAAGAATGCGTGGGATGTAAAGTCTACGAAAGAAGCGTGGGCTAGACCCACATTGAAATAAAACAACTCACTGTAAAATGAGAAAAAATTTAAAATAAAAGATAAAGCAAAGCGTGGGTCCAGCCCACGCACGACTTATACACAGAAAAATATTTAGAATTAAATAAATATAGACAGTGTGGGCTTAACTCACGTAAAATTCAAAAAAAATTAAAAAATGAAATAAAACCATGTGGCCGTGGACCCACGCATAATAATATTTTAATAATTAATTAATTAATTAATTACAGGATATGTGGGCTTACCCACACAGAATGGAAAAGAAAATTAAAAAAAAAAATAAATACAACGAGGGTTTGGCCCACGCGCAAAAAAATAGTAGGTAGCGTAGGTTAGACCCATGCAATGCAAAAGAAAATTAAAAAAAGAATAAAATTAGCGTGGGTATAACCCATGCAAGAGTGAAAAAAGATTTAAAAAATATAATTTTTTATAAACAACTTAAATAAAATATTTAATTTTGTAATTAAAAAAATAATATTAATAATTGTAGTTTTATAAAAGTGAATTTAATAATAGAAAAGAATAATATAAAATGTATGTATGTATGAAAATTAAAAAAATTAAATTATTTTGTATAAAATTATTTATAAAAATGTTTAATTTTGAAAAAATAAATTGTTAACAAATTGAAAAAGAATACTAAAAATTATAATAGAAAAAATTTTGTAAATAAAATAATAAATTAAAAAGTAAATGTGAACTGTGTAATTAAATTGGGTTTAAGAACAACAACTCGACTTTAGGCCTAATAAAACTTTAATAAATTTAACTTAAAAGTGTCAATTAAGTTTGAGGCTTATTAGGAGGTGTTAATATCATATAGGATTGTGTAGTATATGTGACCACTTGTATAGTTAGATTAGGCTTAAGAAGAACAATTGGACTTTAGGCCTAAGAATTAGTTAATAAATTGAACCTTGAGAGTGTCAATTTGGCTTGAGACTCATTAGTGGGTGTTAGTATCTTATTAAGTGTTTAGTAAATGTAATGACTTGTGTAATTAAATTGAGCTTAAGAACAACCATTAGGCTTTAGGCTTGCTTTAGTTTCAGTTTATGTTAACCAAAAAGGTTTAATATTTTATATTTATACTTCAAATTTTTATCATGTATCTTTTAAATGTATCTATTTAAATATATTTAAAAAACAAAAATAACAACATTTATATATATAAATATATAAACATATATATATATATATAAATATATAAACATATATATATATATATATAAATATATAAACACATATATATATATATATATATATATATATAAACATATATATATATATGTGTGTGTATATATATCACTATGTATGCCAAACACTATAATGTATAACGAAATGAAATATTTTTTTAATAAATAATAAATACTTCTTTAATAATGAAATCTTTGACTTGGTTAAATATATGTAAATAATTCAATATCTCAATGTAGTTAAAAGAATCTATATTTCTAATACTATTAAAGTGATTTGTTGACTTGATATAAGATTATGTGATTTCATGTAAGAATCATGTATTACACCGGCACGTACTAATTTTAATTTTCTTTTATATAAACATTGTTTCATAAAAATATACGATAAGGAGTCAATTCATTTCTAATCAATTAGGAAGGCACGTTCGAACCTAGGTTGGCATGTGAATAATATATTATTTATGTTGTTATGTAAATAATATATTGTAGAAAAAAATAGAGTTTTGGTCCCTATATTTTTCATAAAGGTTAGTTTTAATTCTTATATCTTTAAATTAACAAACTTGTTCTCAAACTTAAAAAAATGTTAATTTATTAATTTTTTCAACTTTGTAATAGATACAATATAATTTTCTCTAATTTAACCTAGAGTAACATACTAGTATTTGAAGCAACACTGGAAAATTATCAGTGTAGGAAAATTATCATCATCAATTGAGGGGCATACAATCAGAAAGTTTATCAGGTTCCAACACTGATGCTCCCCAGCTAGATGCAACAAACAAGCTTCAAGCTTGGAATGAGGTTGCTAGAGGAAAGAGTAGAGGTCGAGTTTATGGCACAACAGCCTTGGCTGTTAACTACCGCCAGGGAGAGTCTTCCCTCACTCAGTCGTCATTCATTGCTACTGCCACTGATTACTCTACTCAGATGGCCTGAGAAGAGCGATTTCAAAACGAACTAAACGAAGCAAAGGAAGAAGCAAGAATGACAAGGGAAATAGCTAGGGAGTTGCAAGACCAGATGAAGTTCATGCAACAATAACTTGCCACCATGATGGAGCGTCAACGTGCTAATACTTCAACTGGTATGAGTCAAGTTCACCCACACTATGATAAACCTCGTGACCACCAGCCCCTTCAATGAGTTCTACATATATGTCCTACGTTCTTTTTTTATTTTGTTTTATAATTATATTTTTGTTTTTAGACATTGTAGTTTAGTATTTCAATGAATTATAATTACAATTTAGTATCTTAAAATGGACTATAATGGAGTTCTACGTATTCTTGTTAGTGGATATTTTCTTATGTTAGTGGATATTTTCTGATTTCAAGATTTGATTTTCAAATTTTTAATTTTTTTTTAAATTACTCTTTGCTTGGGCTAAGCCCACACTAATGGCAATTAAATATTTAATATTTCACATCGTGCGAGGGTCAAGCCCACGCAATAATAAAAATAATATATTAATTTTTTTGACTAATGCGAGGGCCAAACCCACGCAAGCTTTAAAATATATTATTTATTTTATTATAAGCGTGGGCCAGACTCCGCAAACTCCACCTAATAAAATATTATTAATTTATGTATGCAAGGACTTATCTCACGCAACCCTCATGATTGCATTTTAAGCATGGGTCTAGTTCCCGCAAGCTTCTACAACTTCTACGCGGGTCTGACCCACGCACGCTTTATTATATTTAATTAAGTGTCAACTTGCGTGGTTGTAACTCACACAAGGTAGCCTCCACCTAACCAACCCACGCAACCTTGACTTTGCATCAACCAACCTAGCGTGGGTTCTTCTCCACGTTATGTCCACGTATATGCATGAGTTTTAGGTGTTTTGCGTGGACTTTTAATTCCGCTATTTAATAATTTTTCTATAGTATTAGTCTAACGCCTTTTGTCACGTGAACAATATATCTTATTATTGTCCTAGAAAATTATTAAAATTAAGAACTTTTTAAACTGAATTTATTTTTTGGCTGTCATGTTGTAAGAAATATGTATTTCTAAGATTTTGTTTTTTAACCATTAAAGTAAAATAAGAAATGATTATTGGGATTTATTTTAAAGAAGTACAAAATTAAAATAATTTGTAGGATTCATTTTAAGTTATAAAAGAGTTATATAGTTAAAACAAACGGTTAAAGTTTCTAAAAGAGTTAAGAAAATACTCTGATGTTAAGTGTGACCTTAATTCCCTTTGTTTTACTCTCCTCAAGGGCCACTGGTTTTCGATATTAAAATTCGTTCTCATATTTGTTAGTTACATTGCGTTTGAAAACACTTGTGAGGAACAAGTTAATATTTTTCAATGTTAATTTACTCATAAAATTCAATTAAATTAAGTTATTAGTTATATTTTAATTTAAATAGTATATAAAAAACTAATAAATACAAAATAAGAATTAACGTATACTTTTGTTTGAACGTATAATTTTAAAGTTTTATGTTTGTTATTTGATTATCATAATTTAAAACAATATTTAACTATTCAAATAATTCATTTTTTTTAATCATTATAAAAAATAAATGTATAAAAAAATTATATTATACATAGGTATATAAATATTAATATATTTATATTTATAAGCATATAACAGGATAAGTTCGAACATAACAGATAATACATAATGCTATATAAAAAAAAAATATTTTTTCATTTAAGTGGAATGGGTATGTTATATTCGAATTTTCTTTTTATACTCACTTTACATAATAACATATATTCTTGCCAGTACCACATGTGGAATTAATTAATCTTTGATGGAGTGAGTTGAAAGGTGACAGGAAAAAAAAAACATAACATCTTTCTCAGGAGAAAGGACTTGACAATACTGTCCCAAAAAAAGTTAAGAACCTCCAATAATGCTCATTAATTAATATTTATATATATATATGCAACAAATATTTAAATTCATAATTCACTTATCATTATAATATAATATACAAAATTAACGTAAAATAAAAGTATTAAATATTGTTCGTAATTTAAAAGTATTGAATCATAATAAATATGTAAATTACTAAATTTTCATGTAATTATTATGAGATTTGAATATATACAAGTATAAAAGATTAAAAAGTAAAAATAAACAAATTATAAAATACAGCTAAAAGTGTTTGAAATGTTATGTGATATTTGACATACAAATATAGACATACAATTAAGACATGACAACCAGATTAAAAGAGTGGTGCTTCCTTCCTAGCCAATATCTCAAAGTGGCAGTTAATTACAGGAGAGTTGGCTCAAAGTAGTACTTGATAGAATACAAGAATTTGGTCCAAACTAGACATTGTACCAAGACGTAAAAACCAACTAAAAGCAGCTTAAGTAATATGAAAAAAATAGCTACAACAAACAACAATAGTAATAGTAACCAACCCCAGACAGAAATGAAATGACCTTATATATTTCTAGCAAAAACATGCACAACTTTATTATGGCAAATGAAGAGAATCCCACTTCCATGACAGATCAATAGAGCTGCAATGTTAAAGTCAATGTCGATATAGGGTTTAATGAAAATGGCACAATACTGGTCTTGGTGGGTGCAACTGTTGGTGATCTTCATAACTGTGATATTGTCCTTTCTGCTTGTCATCTACTGAGAACCGACCTCTGCCTGAGATTGTTGGATATTTCCCACTCTAAAGAGGGAGTTGGCAAAGCACCATAATTTCACACGCTGGCCTCCTTTTCAGAACATTACACTATGTATGTCACGAGAGGACCTGTTGAAGCTACTGCATTATTGCAGCAATGTAGGTATATTCATATCCAAGAAGTATCTTGCCCAGGAATTAAATTTTACATGTAAGGCGACGGTTTCATATTTCAATAGCCCTTTTCTTCCTTTTCCTCTTTTAAGAGTCAAAATTAAACATGGGAAAGCTCAACCAGTTTTTTTTTTTTTTTTTTTAA
>Ga0209700_105914_pt1 | contig 19850 bp, 6 predicted proteins | sample SiratroredBW_FD_187528 | JGI IMG/M metagenome (GOLD analysis project Ga0209700, IMG submission 187528) | Root nodule microbial communities of legume samples collected from California, USA - Siratro red BW (SPAdes) (version 2) | ecosystem: Host-associated > Plants > Roots > Nodule | place: USA...
TTTCTTTTTTTCTATATATATATATATATATATATATATATATAATGAATCTGATTTTTTTTCTTTATAAAATTAATTACAAAAACCTTTCAAAACAAAATAAGTAAAATATAAAATTTTCTAAGTCGATCTAGAACTACTAAATAAGAAGTACAAAATTTGTTTTCATACAAATAAAAGTATAATAATTATTAATCACCGTCTCTCCTCATAAGTTATCATTAATTATCATACTAAATGATTAAAATTCACTCATAACTCGTTCATAACCAAAAGAATCATAAGGACAATTCATTATAACTTAATATTTTTCAAAAATTTATATTAAGTGTACTCTTTTAGATTTTAGATAGTAATATTATATTCAACTTCTTAATACTTAATATCTTAATTTACATCATTTAAACCATCTATAAGATATCTCTTATCCTTAATGAGTTCCCTTTACTCAATACGACAAATCACTAGGTCAAAATATTATTTCAACATCAATATTTTCTCATTCCAATTAAATCGTTGTATAACTCAATACAATTCATTCACGTAATTTCAACCAAAAACATCAATCTATTAATCATATAATTCAATTATACACATATATCAATATAACTACTAAAAAAAAGTTATTTAGAAATCAATTTTTACCTACCAAATGAAATAATTGCTAATTGTGACCAAAATAGTCACCAAATTAGATTTTGAATGCTAAATAACTACAAAATAAGAGTAATGATTGAATTTACTAACCAATTAAGTCAAGATAATTGGTATCTAACATTAGTTAGCAATGTTTTACTGACCTATACCATTAAATTCTAAATTAGTCTCTAACTTAATTAGATAAAAATTTAAAATCTAATGACATAGATCACTAAAACTTTGATAGCTAATGTTAGATACCAATTATCTTGACTTATTTGATCACTAAATTCAATCATTGCTTCTATTTTGTAGTTATTTAACAACCAAAATTTAATTTGGTTGGTCACAATTAGCAACTATTTTATTTGGTAGTTAAAAATTGGTCTCTAAATAATTTTTTTGTTGTAGTGAACCTTTAACTTTTATAAATGAAAATATGACTTTAGTAACAAAGGAATGTTGCTTGAGTGAGTCATTCTCGCTTGAGTAACTTTCCTTCATAATTGAAACTAAGTTCAAGTTGGGAACTAACCACTTGGACGGTTGGCTTTGTTGCTTAAGTAATTACTTTACCGCTTGAGTACGTACTTGCAAATATGAGAAGTTACAAACTTTTTCCTGCTTTAACCTTTGCTTTTTTTGTTTGACTGACCAACACCCAATGGGAAAAAAGAGTTAATGCCAACTCTTGCTCTCAGGCACTCAAACTACCACTTGAGTGAGAATAGTCCTTACTCAAGCTTGACACTTGCAAAAACTCATTCAAAGTTATGGACTTTCTTCGCTTAACAAATTTACATAACTTGAGTGAGAAAATTCGAGAAAAGAGAAAATGATCATACATCGTTCTTACTCAAACCTCAAACTATAGCTTGAGGGACCAATTGGATGCTCAAACAATCTTGCTTTGTTGCTTATTCTTAAATGCAGACATTCTTTTGTAATGAATCTTATTGTACAAAGAACCAATTCATAAGGAATGTTAGCTATATACTTAAGAAATGGATATTCTTTAAATAATATTCATTTCTAGTCCATACTCATGTTTGGGGAACTTCTAAATTTCATATTCATATATTTTTATCTCTCTCTTTCAAGTAATTCAATTAGCTTTCATGACTCACTCTAACATTTGCTATCTATCCTTAGATGTTGGACTAGGTAAAGTCAATATAATATTTATTTATGTTGTTTTTTTTTTAATGAAACTCAACATTTATTTTTGAAAGGTTCAATCCCACACATTAACTTCTATAATGAGAATAATGTACAAATTCTGATGCTCAAATGAACAACAATTTTCTGCTTGACTTTATTTAGATCAATGGTTGATCTCTAAAAACCATGTTAGTGCCCAAAACATCGAAAGAAAAAAAACTTCAAACTAATCTTAAACTTTTCAACTAAATACAATAAATTAAAGACTAAAGTGATAAAAAAATGTAGAGAGACTAACCGTTCGAAAAAAAAAAGAATAATATTCATTGCAATCGAGCTTCTTCATGTGCTCTTCTCCTTCAAACCGGGTCACCTTCGCATAAACCCTGTCGTTGTTGGTGCGGTGATCGACATACACTCGCTGTCAATCTCCAAGGCGAACCTCGACAACATCTTCCCCTTCGTGACCGTTGTTTCCTACGTCACCGACTCCTGTGGCAGAGGAATCGTCCTCGACGACAATCTTAACCTTCGCTCTCTTCTCCTCTTCAGAAGGTGATCTCGGACGCTACCGCTTATGACCGTTGGATTCGATATCCAACAAAGGAGCTGCGAGATCTAGCAGTGGTTGTGGAGAGTACAGTTGGTAATATTTGATATTTTAATGTTTGAAATTTTTATATTTTTTATTTTTAAAAACTATTTTAATCTTGACTTTATTTATATCAATAATTGATCTTTCAGGAGTTACATTTGTAACTTGATGTGATGTTTATGTTCACACAAATATATTATACCAAAGACTACTACCCTATTTTGTAGTTTATGTATAGAAAACACACATGCATTGAATGTTACACTTGAGCATCGACTAACTTGAAGATCAAGGAATTTATATGGAAAACTAACAAAAACAAATTATAACGAAAAATAATTAAAAATCTATTTATGCATTATAGTACTTTCTATAAACATGGTACACAGACACTCACTTTATTAATTTTAATTGGATGTATCGAATTTAGTTCTTCAATACCAACCATAATCAAAACTATCAACTTTGTAATTTAACTCCAAATAACTTTCCTTCCGTGAAGATAGTTGTTAGGAAAATAAATATGATAACATATCTTTAGCTCCTGGAGTAAATAAAATTATTTGAAAGAGGTTCCAAATACAAATCCAAGTTAAAGCAACATCATTAATTTAATTGAAGAGGAGGTCTATATTCCTGAACTGATCAAATGTGGAATACAAAAGTTCACAAATAAGAATGAAAGAAAAAAAAGAAATGGATTTAAGAGTAGGACAACAAGGAACTTATGTTATTAAAAGTCTAATTAGTTAATCTTAAATTAAACTCAATAGTCTTTTAAACTTTAGAGTTTGAACAATAAAAGAATAGAGGATTGTTCCACTAACTTGGAGAAAAAATAAAAAAGATTTAGAGTTTGAAATAAATAAAATTTTACAGTAAATAATAATGAAAAATGTTAAATTTATTTATAATCTTTTTCAAAATGGTATTTTCCTTCTTTATTTAATTTAAGTTTTATTCTTTAAACTTAGAAAACGAATTCTATTTTCATGGTATAGTGACATTGGAGTATACGTGCTATTGTGATTGTTTTGGTTTAGAGTGAAAAAAACTGGTTGTCTGAAAGTCAAATTTGGTGTTGGATTATAATTCTCTTCCCTTAACAAAGAAATGTCTCGTAATTCTATAGTATTATTTTTTCTAACACCTTGATAAGAATGATAGTGTGTTTTTGAATGTAAGTTTCAGAAGTTAATAATTATAATTTATACATCTTAAATAATATTCCTTCTTTTTCAACAAGTTATCAAGCATGCTATTAAAAAGAGATCCATCACACACTAAGATAGGTCACAATAGCACATTGGTTCAAATTTGCATATGCCTTCAATGAAAATCTATTAAGGTTGCAACAGTTACGTTTTTGTTAGGGTAATTATATAACATCATATAGACACTTCATTAATATCTATATTGTTTTTATCATACCATATTATCTATTTTATTTTTATTTTTCTCTTTATCTTTAAATATAAACCAGCATGACTATATACATACATCATTTTATTTATTTTTCCCTCTGAATTTATGTTGAATTCTTAATTATTGAAATTAGTTGTTTTACTTTAAAGTTTTGTCTCTCCACTAAGACAAGAACCTTGTTTTGACCCGGAATCCGTCATATTCACCATCTCATATTTTGACTAACTATTTTCCTTTTTTGTTCACAACTTAAATTTCAGACCCAAAAGGAAACAATACATGGACCCAGTCTAACTTTATTCATAGCCACAATTTTTTTGTTTGTTATCGTGTGATTTTTTGAAGCAATTTGGTGTTGGGTTTAAAACCTTTTTCGGGTCCATTACAGCATAACTAGTTTGGACATTTTTTTTTTCATTCACATCCATACATTTTTTTTCTGCATTTTTATAAATATGAAAATTTTTGCTTCATCCTTTTAGAGTGTGTAACTGAATAATAAAAAATATTGTTTAGATTACATAATTCGAAAGTTATTTCTAATTTTCACCTTACATAATCTAAGTCATTTTCAACTTTCTGATTACACATTTCAAATGACTTTCATCATTTAGTGCGACCTCAACCACCATTCGACCATTTTGGTTTCATGAGTTTTGGATTGTATTTCTAGATTACACAATATAAAAAATATTTTTAATTTTTATATTATACAGTCCAAAATAAATAAATAAATAATCTCATATTTATGGGGTGGAGGAAGAAATATATGGAGGTGGAGGAAGAAATGCCATAGTTTACGTTTCAATAATAGTAACTGGGTTTATACAAAGACAGGCCTTGAACTCGTGACGGCCCAAAATAGATTGAGTTAGAAAACATTTCCCCCTTTTTTTTATACTCTCTTTTTCGGATGGATTCGATTTACATTTGTTTAGATTTTTGCATTTCTTCACTATCAGATTGAATTTTGAAGCCAGGCAGAAAGCATCTTTTCATCGTCAAAGATAAAGGTAAAAATATCTTTGATGGATCTCAACTTTATTGTGATAACTAGTTTAAAATTTGTTCACGTAATAGATTTCATCAATTAAATATATATATTGTGCTTTTCATATCATACATTTCTTTCAAATCATATATATTGGCTTTTTAACATTTTTATTTATAAAGTTAATGGTATGTACGAACTAGATTTTCTACAGTGACTTTTAGAAGAGAAAACAGTAAAAATAAAATAAAATAAACTTATAAATAAAATTTAATTAATTATATCATATAGTTTTTTAAGTTAGTTTATACATAAATTACTGAGAAATTATTATTATTTTTTTTTACAAATCCTTATAAAAAAGTTTGTATAAACAAACATAGTGATAGACTATTTCCAATCCAATACTTTCATTTTTTTTTACATTTAACATTATTTAATGAGTTTCATAATTACGCGTAATTACCCTTTCTGAGTAGTTTTTACAACTTCATTAAATCTTCTCTCCAAATCCAATATTTTTTAGAAGTTTTACTAAATGGATATCACGTATGGTTCCACATCCCTACACAATCACCTTCATATTCTTTATCGAGCATTTACTTAACTCAACTAAGTGGAAAACAGTAAATTTTAAAATTTTAATGTAAAAAATGTTATTTCTTATTATTTTTCATAAGATCCCAATATTAGAATTTATTGAAGGCCTATAATTATGGTTAGTTTATTATAATGTAAACTTAAGAAAAAAAATAACCATAAAATAAAAGGTAACAAATTAAAACGTATTGATATTTAAGTTTTGTGGGTTTTGTAAAGTTAGAGGATTTTTTAATAAAATAAATGAGTATAAAAGAACTTTGAAACTATATGAGTAACATATAACAGAAAATTTGAGAGGTTGGATGCTATAAAATTATATAATGTGCGCAACATATTTAAAAAAGAGATAAAGACGTTGGCCTAAATTTATATGATAAAATGGATTTTTTTTCAACATTACAACCATTTTTTTTAATTATTTATACATGCATGGTTGTGAATGTATAATTTATCTTATTATATATATAATACCTAAACTTAAGTTAAGAAAATAATTATATAAACATTGTGCAATATAACATTTAAGATGCTATATACACAATAAAATAATCATCATTCACGATATCAATATATTTCTTTTCTCAACAAAGACTACTAAAAAATTACATTACACCTTATTTACAAATTCTACAACATGTATTTAATATATTTGCATAAGATAAAACATCACATTTATAATCAAAGTGTATATTGTATCCATAACGAAGTATAATTAAGATACTTTATTGTATATATATTATATGCTCTTTAAGAATCTTCAATAATTTTCTTAGAGTTAGATGATTTCATGTATATAATCTAGATTATCAATTAATTTGATATCTCATTTCATAAAATAATTCTTACACTACTCTCAAATCAACTCATATTATCACATTCTTAACAACCTTTAATACCATTATACCATATATTTAATTTAATTATTCCCCAAACATAAGCAATAACTACTAATAAATTACAAAATTTCACAATATTATAATAAAATTACATCATAATTATAGCAATTTAAAATAATAATGTAAGTGTGAAATATGTTTAAAGTATAATGGAATATAGCTTGAGTGAGACATCCCCGCTTAAAATAAAACAATATTTTTTCAATAAAAATAGAGGTTATATTCAATGATTTTTCTTGCTTAAATGGTGAATTATGGCTTAAATAATAAAATTCATAGCTTAATAAAGAACTCTAAAATTAGAAACTTTATATTCAACATTTTTCTCAATTGAGTGAGTTATGTAAATCAGAACAACTCCCAACATACCAAAATAACTATCCAAAACATTACATACTTTCCAAATAAAAAAAATGTAAAGTTTAAAACTTTTAAAAAATTTCAAAATGTCTTGTTTAAATCAAATTTATCTTATAAAATTACATAAGTGAGTAGACCATCAAACTTAATATTTTAATTTAATCTTATCATAAGTTACATATCCTCGACATTGTTGTTTAATATGCACAAGTGTTTCTTATCACCAAAGATATAACAACTTTTATACCAATAACATATTATATTATTAGTTCACCATAATATTTGTATTATAAATAATAATAGTTAGAATGAAAACAAATAATATTGCATTTGATAAAAATATTATAATTAACTAATAATACTTTTAGTTTTATTTAAAATATATACTTATTTTTTTTTCACAAACTTTTTTAATTTCAATATTTTATAATATCAATGTTGGAATGAGTATTATATAAATAATTTCCTGTATATTATAAATAATACCGTTCTCGACGTGTTACATAATTTACTTTCTATTTATTAGTTTTGATATTATTATTTTGAAAGATAGCAACATTATTGATTTTCTAATACATCATAAACAAAGAGGTTTGAAGAAAAAAATCATCAATATATTTTTATTTTTAAAATTACTAATTATAATATGTAATATAAAAACAATGATAATTTAAAATTAATATAAATGAATTTTAGTTACAATAGTTTATATTTTATAACTAATTATTTTTTACGTATAAAATGATAAATGAATAATTATAAATAAAAATTATATGTAATAATTTTATTTAAATAATACTTTTATGAATAAAAAATAATTATTAAGAAATAATATAAAAATTATTATTCATAATATAATGAAAATAAAAAATGTGATTATCATATTTATGAAAACATTAAATATTTTACTTAAGTGAATTATTTGGTTAAAACAGTCTTTATTTCTCAATTAATCTTTTTAATAACTTAATTATAATTAATAATAAGAACTAAAAAAATAACATTAACAAGTTCTAAAAAATTTAAAATAATAAAATATTTACAGGCCTAAAACAAGATATGACCATATATTTACAGAGACTTAAAATATATTAAAGTGAATTATTTTATATTAGTTTTCAATCGTGATAGAAAAATAGAAGAGTATTGTTTTTTTTATATTATATATAACTTTAATATGTTAAAATTATTAATTTTAAAATATAAAACATATTTTATTATTTCTGTATTTAGAAATTATTATTTTTGTTTATGATGTTAAAATTTATTTTATAATGATGTAATATTATAAATTTAAAATTAAAATTAATATATAGAAAAAAAATGTAACCTCTAAATATATTATAATTATTTTTAGGCAAAATAAAATTATTGAATGGAAAAGTAAAAATAATTACTTATTTATCTTAAAAAATAACTATATTACTAATTTATTACGTATCTAAAAATTATAATTATCTTAATTTGAATTTTTTTATTGTCTTCATTACATTAATTAACATTTTTTTTAATTTTAGTGTTAAACTAATTAAACTTAACGAGGAAAATTAGAAGAACAGTTCAAAAATGGCTCCAATATAAAACTAATAACTATTTTCTCACAGACTGGAAGTAAAGAAGGTCATATTTTTAGATAGTAAACATATGTAAATTAAAAAAAATACCTTATTCAATCTTATATGTGATTATGTTTAAGCTATTATTAAAAATTATGCAACAGGAAGAGTTTTGAGAAAGTAATTCATTGTTCTACTATCATCCAAACACATTCAACTTTGGAGTAGAATGATCTGTATATTATTATTGATATCACCGCAGCTGCATAATAATATGTTAAAAAAAATGAACCTAAAGAGAATGGTGCTCGTTCATTTCTTCTAAACGCATAAATATATGCTTGAAGATATTGTTATGGAATCTCATCGTATGATATATTGTTTCAGTACTCCATAAATTGTATGTTTTCACCTCAAACTTTGCTTTTGAATATTCTGATACCATACACGCGCCCATGTAATGCATGCCAGTAATCATCTACATGTTTTCAAATATCATAGATGAGTTATATTACTGAAGGAAAACGTCAAAGATTGAGATTCAATGTAAGGTCAAAACAACATTGCATTTTATACATATACCTTTAACCTATACTTCATATAGAGAGATAAAGAGAAAGTGTTTCACGCCAAGAAAACAACTCTTGCATAGAACAAAGACTAAGGGAAAAACAAAGGTTAGGGAGAAAACCAATATGGATTCTCTATGGTCTGGTGCAATCTTTGAAACGAGTGAATAAGTTTCTGACATTGCCTTGCAAGTTGCAATATATTCATACCACTACACATCTTTTATAGCATTCTTACAAAAAAATAAGGGATCATAACTTAATGCACTATTTCAAAAGTTAAGCAATGAAAACATCACAAGGAAGAAAGTTCGAACATAAGTTTACAAGTTAGATTCTTTGAGGAATTCCAGAATGAAGAAACTCCCACATCGGTTCCAGTTTTTTACATGCTCTCCATTCATATGAGTTTATAATTGAAAGTGATGATTATCACCACTTCTAGTCATTGATTTTGTTGATATCATTGAAATACTCAATTGTTTGCTTCTGATTAGCAATCATGAATTATTTTGCACTAAATTTTATGCATGTCCCTTTCAAACGACCAATCTAACGTACATATTAAAGTTTTTTATTTAAAAAAATGTAAAGAACATCTCCAATTTGATGACCTCTTTATTTGGATTATAGTTAGTGATTTTCCTTTCACATTTCTCTAATCACCACTTTGTGGACTTAAAATTCTCATTCAAGAAAAAGAAAAAAGAAACACCATGGTTATGATCACACTAATCATCAATTATTCGCAAAACTCTCAACATATAAATAATATGTACTACAAGTTTTCAATTTCTATTTATCAATTATTACACCATCTTTTGAGTCTTTCTCTCTCATGATCATATAGGTTAGCTTTGAGTGTGCATAAAACATGAATTATTCCATCTGTAAACCTAATTAATCTTCTTTTGATATGGTGAAAAAAAAACAGAAAATTTACTCGTAGATTTCCTCTATTTTTTGGAAAGAAAATAGTTTTTATTTTGTCCTTGGCATGGCAAATGATGACCCCCACATGAGGTCTGCATCACTAAAGTTATCCAACCACAAGAACTGGTGTTAAGGACTTTCTTTCTCACAAACAGAACGAGGAATTATTTTCATGATTTTATTCTGGAGCTGTTTAGCATGATCCATCTCAATCACACTTTTAGTTTGATTATTTCATCGATTCTTTTTACACAATACACCATACACGAAAAAGGTTTCACTCAACCCTATGATATGATGTACTCCACCCTTTTTATTCCTTTTCCTTCCTTGCAGCCTTCTTTGGACTTCTCCAGACCCCTTGGTAATTGCTTTGTTCTACCCTTTTGCCACATTTTTGGTTTCTCTCAAAAAATAATGAAATTGAATCATAATATATACATAAAAAAGGTAAAACAAAATTAACAAGTGTATGTGTTTTGAGTGTAAGGCATAAGAGGAGTTTTGAATTTGTGTGTTGGTTCTTCTAGGTATCTGGCCTCCCCAAGTTGCTAACTCAAGCAACCATATGTATAATATTATTATCTGTCCATCAAAAGAAACAAACAATTAGTCCAATCAAGAGGGAACCTTCACGCTTGTGTAACTTGACTTCCATGACAAACCCACCAATTTTCCAGTTTGATTGAATAGCTAAAGAAACTTGGTAGGGCCATCCATCTAGCTCCCACAATTATGTATAACTTTTCCTAAAGGGAATAAATGTGTGAATTTATAGAAAGTGAAGTGAAGCAAGAAAAATGTAAGATTGAGACAGGGAACAAAGCCAAAATTTATGTTAATGGGTTCTTGTCAAAATCTCGCATATTATCTTTCAGTCTCTAGTCTAACTAGATATGTGGGGAACCTTATCATCCATTGCTCCTCTTTGTCAGAAAACATGTATTCAAAATGTTCCATCTTTTACTTTGTTTATTTTTCTTGTGGAGGAGTATTAGGAAAGAAACGGGGATATATCCTATATGCCTATGTGCTTATAGCTAGGACGCAAATGGAAAAAGAACCCTTTGCTGCTTTTGAAGTCTTTAATGTGTGGGGTTCGACCCACGAAAATTCTAATTGATGGGTTGTGGTATGTTTCCAAAGCATATATCTATAATCATTTCATCACACTTTGGAAAGAATATTATTCAACTCATCCATTTCATCCTTACCTTTCAATTTATGTAAAAGAAAAAGGATATGTGTATACACATATATATATGATTCAGATTTTATCCTAAGTGTTGCCCAATTAGTATTCTCATACAATAAATCTTGTGTGTTTGCTGCGTGGAAGAAACACAAGCCCAATGTGAATGGTGGGTTATATCAATATATTCTCAACGATATATACTACCTGCATGTATAACCTTTTCTTTTCTCAGTCACCAATCACTAAACAAAACAAAATGCATCTCCACTTCATATATTTTCTATAATAAATGGTCGTCTTAATTTCTGACAAATATTCCACTAACTAATTAAGTGCAAGGAATGAAAATATAAAAGGAAAAAACGGAGATAGGGGTGAGACAATTTTTCTACCTGCAATATCCTTAGTTCCTTAAAGATTCCTTTATCACCTCTAATGAGAATCGCAACTGTTACAATCGTGTCGACTAAAAATCGACACATAAAACGCGTAGGGTCATCTTCTTATGATATTATATTTTCTTTTTGATTTCCATAATTTCACCCTTTGAGGCTTTAACAGAACATAAAAGAAATTTCCATGATGCTCATTAATTAGGTGGTAGACAGGGAAAAGTAAAACCAAAGAAAAACAAACCTGCTTTAAGCAAGGAACTTTGTGTCTTAACTCAACCACTTTCCAAATTTTCAATCTATCCAAACCATACTTTGCACCATGCACAAAATCGATGCTTTTGTTTTTAGGGAAATTACGTGGATTATGTGTACCCTGCTGCAAAACGACCCCTACCCGTTAACGCAGTTACTTTTATTCCTTCATGCTGTTTGTTTGACACGAGTGAAAATTTCTTTTTCATTCATTATAGACCAAAAAATAAAAGAGAAAAAAAACTGTGAAGCTTACATGAATTTTTTTTTTCCCTCCTCTTGAGAAGAATAAGTAAGGGAAAAAATTATTTGGGGTGAAGGTGCATTGATTAGTTGTGCTGTGCTGTTATCTCTTAAATCTTAATCAATATTACCCATCACTTAAAATTTGTATTTTCACAAATTGATTTCAAATATCATAAGGAAATATTTTTATAATTTTCACCAAAGATATTAAATTCCTCTATTGTTGATTAAGATACTATGTAATCGTTCCATTAGATCATGTCATTTTCTTTTCTATGAACAGAAGTCATCAATCAGTACACAAGCTATTAATGTAGAGAATTAAATAAAGTGTCATGATTGGTTAATTTGGTCCAATATGATAGACTTGTAAAAGATCTAATTTATTAGAAATTTAAATTAGACTGATCTAGACATTTTTATTATATGATCTATTGGATGAGGGTAGAACCAACTGATCCGAGCATTAGTTTTAATGATATAAATATAAAATATTAATATTTATAATTTTGTTTTTGTTTGAATATTAATATTTTTTCCCATGAAACAATGCATAACACTGTATGGGCATGGGGATTTGGAGTAAAATTATCACAGACAGTGCCATGCCCATTCTAATTGATTGACATTGACATCCTCACTTGATTTTGTTTTGCATATATTGTTAATCTTTTGTGTGGTTCTAATATTGCTACGCAGTGTGTTTGACTTTTGCCACCCAATTTGCATATATAGAGCAAAACATTTCTCGTCTCCATCAAAATATATGAACCATATAATAATCTCTCATGTCGGTAAGACCAATAAGGAAAACCCAAATACCTCCAAATAATCAACACAAGTTTCACTGATTTTTCTCACATTCTTTACTTGTGCAGGATAATTTTCAACAGCAATATGACAGATCCATTCAATTATGACAAGAAATTTTAATTACATCGACATATGTATAATTTTACATTACATAGAATAGATTAGTGTGTCTAATTCTATATGTTTTGTTGTTTTAATATTATACTCTAGAATATAAAGAAAAACTTGTTGTTTTCATATGCGTGACTGTTCCTTCAATGTTTGACTCTGTTTGAAATTACTCATTGCATTTCTTGTCTCCGAATTATGGTGCTGGTTTTGTTAGTGAAAGGCAAAGCACAGTGACATGTTAGAAAGGAACAATGACATGAGTGTGACATGGGTTTCATAGTCTAATAGGTATATAGAATAAAATAACTACGTGTGATGATATGAGTAATTGATTGAGCACAATAGTTGCTAGCTGTCAAGATGCATGTTTGCTTTCTACACTAACTGAGTGAGATTTGAACATCACTGTTGATTAGGATTTACTGAAAAGGAATTGTTCACTGTAATAACCATTGTACCCATTTGAAAACCTTGGAGACCATAAACTAGTAATCCTTGTCAACACAAACACATGGATTAATTAATGCTAACATGTTTTCCGTGATTCACTGTCATAACAAGAGGCTAGTTGGAAAGTGGTAAAGTACTGTGGTTAATACATAAACACTGTATTCCAAGTAAAAATCTCATGATTACTTTGCTTTTCTGCATTACTGGGTAATTATCTGCATATTGTTGGTGCAAACCGTGGTTGAGCAGTATATTTGTTTGCCAAATTTGACTCATTGAATATCGTTACACTGGTCCTTTTTATGAATTGTGTATAGTAGTACACTATCCTAACTCAAATGTATTTAATGAGCCTTGAATGAAAAATCCATTTATTTAAATGTCAAATATAATGTTAGATACTCCAATTTATCTTATTATTAGTTTCTTTCAAAGATATAAAAGTGAGAAAAAATAATAATATGCAGAACATGATATCCGACACATAAAATTTCGTATTCACCATGATTTCACCAAAAAGATTCCAAATTATAAAATATAACAAGAAGACAATGTACAAACTCCTATGTCAAAATATATCCTACGGCCAATGCAGTATATATACCACAACAAAAATGACATAAGTAAAATCAAAATAGCCCGTATTATTCATAAATCATATTAATAACAATATATCAATAAGGTATAATGATTATGAATACGATATTATTAAACATAACTATACCATACAAATTACACACATTTTATATAATTGTTCGTGCAATAAGTGATTTTACAATTATTCAATAAATTAGCGTTAGCTTGCAGAATATTATTAATTAATATACAAATAAAGTATAAAACATCAAAAAGGGAAAAAACAGTCATTCAAACAAGATATAACCATCCAGAGTTAATTGATAAAAATACAATACAATAAAATTATTTAATTATAACCATGAATAAAAAGTCAGACCCAAAATACAATACAATTTTAAAACATGCAAAGAACTCTTAGATAAATTAAATAAAATATTTTAGAGTCAATCTTTTTGTAGAAAGATTTCAAACAATAGAATAAAATTATTTAATATCATTATAGGCATGAATAAAAATGTCAGGCTATAAATCTGACAGTATAATATTGAAACATACAAAGTACTCTCAGATAAATTATTTAAAAGTATTTCTGGGTGTTAAGAAAATTTTAGAAAATTTTCAAACAAACAAAAATCATATTTTAGAAATAATGGACCCAAGAATAATTCAAAGTTGGCCGAAATATACTCATGAGCCAATGGTTAGCTTACGAATAGGTTTTGTTAAAGGAAATTCTAGAATAAAAATCAAACAACACTCTAATAATATTGAATTCCTGACAAATAGAGCGGTTTCTAATGGGTTTCGTTGCAATTATGTACACTATAAAACCTTTAACCTCTTAATTGATAAATTAAAAGAGATTAACATGTTTGAGCGTAGACTTAGGCCACGCTATCAAATTAAAAAGTATACATAATATATATATATATATATGGACCTATAAGAAGTGAAAGAAAAAAATTGCCTTTAGTTTAATCCATGAGAAAAAAATTGTCTGGTATATTGGTGAAAAAATTGTTGGCAATGTTTTACAGAGATGGTAATAAGAGGATTTCATGAAGGGTGACATTTTTTAATATATCATGACTGTAAAAAAACAATTGTGGTTATAGTGTCTATATTTTCATTCTAATTATGGCAAACACTTCATATTTTTATTCTTGTAGAGTACGTTCCGCCTACATTGTTCTTCCGTTGATGCTGCAGTTATCGTGTTCATTAGAGTTGTTTTGTAAAAATGAGTTTAAATTCGTAAACCAACTTAATTTATTATAGATTTAAATTAGGTTAAAAAATTTAATATGTAGGTTAAATTGAATCGCTTAACTTGAAAGTTAAATAAGTTAGAAGTAGATTGACAAGTAATTTTTCAACAAGAACTTTTTATAATTTTTTTATTATAATTATTTATTTTTCATTATGAAATTGATATTTTGGTTTTTTAAAATTATAATCTTGGTCAACAGTGTTGAAATAGTTTTCATATTTAATTTATTTGTTTATTCAATTATATATTAACACTTTAATTTATGTTTACTATTTTATAATATTATTTTTCAATTGTTATCTTTTATTATATTAAATTATATTAAGTTATCAATATTTTTTTAATACTACTTTAATTGTAATTTATATTTAACTATTTTATTGTTAATTTACAATACACAAATAACTTAATATATAAAATCATAGTAATAATAATAACAACGATTTATTATTTAGAATAAATATAATAAAAAGTAAAAATGATGATATGTATCAAGATAATCATCGTCATTTTTTATATATCATCAATATTATTTATAATATGATAGTTCTAATCTTAATCACTTTTATATAAAATACAATATATGAATAATTTAATATGTATATATTTCGATAATTAATTTAAAACTATCATTATATATAATATATATTATTATATAAGTTTTTTTTTCTTAAAATGATTAATTTGTTTTAATATTGTCTAAAATAGAAAAAAAAAATTAATTATCAAAACTAACAAATTGTGTGAGCCTAACATGATTTTTATAAACATAAATAGTGTCAGTTGGAAACAATTTCACATACCCAAGACAAAAAAGTAGTGAGAGATAGACACTACTTATTTGTTTTGTTTAGATGGATGTATAATGTAATAAATGTGAAAAATGTCAATAAATATATATATATATTTAAATTTTTGTACACCAAACTCAATAAATATGAAGAAAGATTGATGGTTAAAAGAAATAAAATTGGTGTGATATTTATTGACATTTAATACTTTGTACACAAATCTAAATGAAGGAAAAACTTAGTTTTTTTCTTGTTTTTTCTTGCTTTACTGCATTTAGATATTTACAACGTCATAAATGTAATAAATGTCATCTTTTCTTGCTTTACTATATTTAGATTTATTTTCAACTACGTCATAAATGTAATAAATGTCAATAAATATATAGATAAATATTTTGACTTTTGTAGATAGAATGTACTAAATGTAAAAAGGATTTGATAGTTAGATGAAATAAGATTGGTGTAACATCTTTTCTTACTTTCCTGTATTTAGATTTATTTTCAACGTCATAAATGTAATAAATGTCAATAAATATGTAGATAAATATTTTGACTTTTGTACATAGAATGTACTAAATGTAAAAAGAGATTCGTAGTTAGATGAAATAAGATTGGTGTAACATTTATTATATGTACTAAATGTAAAAAGAGATTCGTAGTTAGATGAAATAAGATTGGTGTAACATTTATTATAGTTTTACACAAACCTAAATATATTAAATAGGATACAACACTGAAATCTTATATGACTCAAATAAACAAACACAATTTTATCTTTGACAAAATAAACAAACACAATTTTATCTTTGACAAAGTGAAATCTTATCTTGTTAACAAAATTTCTTCACATAAAAATTTTTTCCGACTGACATTTGGTTTTCAACTTACTTACATATTTGGGGTCTTTGAGTATTTTTGGGTAGGCAAATTGGATATCTTTGTAGATTTTATTTTTTTAATAGATTGTAATGATTTTGTAATAGAGACCCTTAAATTACGTTTATTAATTTTATTCTTCACCGTTAAAAATATTAAAATATTAAGATATTATATGCATTAGCATAATAATGGGCTGCTAAAAAAAAGCATAATAATGGTTAAAACAATTACGAGAAAGAAGAAGAAGATGCTTTACGATAACCAACCAGATAAAAGTTAGTTCACAGTGTTCTTTAATTTTGGGTCCTATAGCATCATTATATAGCTTTAGATTCTTTTAGATTATTGAGCTATGCATGTGAGTGTGCGTAATGTCATATCAAAAAATTAAGAATCTTTTAATTTAGTCGGTGAATATCAAATTTGATCATTCAAAAGGAATATTTGATCTTATTTATTTTCTGAAAAATTTCAGACTAATTGAGATATTTTTAGGTTTACATAGCTTAATAATTTTATATGAAATAAAACTTAATTAATTAATTAATTCAAACATTAAATTATTTAATATTTTCTTCTAATAATATATATTAAAATTACATATTAGATGTTCTTTTATGTTATGCACAATGAACATTTACATATTTATATTTTAAATAAAATTATATAAAATAAATTAATGCAATGGTGTTTTAATTGGTTTTTTCTTTGTATAATATAAATTTTATAACAACTTTTCTTTCGATGGTTAAATTGATCAATTTCATATTTTAAATAAATTTATTAAACAATGTAACTGCCAAATTATAAAAAATATAAAATTAATTAATTTAGTCATTAATTTATCTAATAGTATCTTTTTGACAATTTAAATCAAATTTCCCATAAATTGACATTGTTGAAATGATATTTAAGAGTAAACTTATATTTTAAATATTACAATATTAACATGTCTAAACAAAGAAGTGCAGTGAAATAGTAATTAGTTTAGATTGGTATAAGAATTTATAAACTTTATGGACTTTGTAACTATCTTTAATTTAATGCTAAGCCTAAAATATTATTAAATACCCTCTTAGCAGAATAAATATGGAAAAATTTGAATTTTCAATTAATTTATATTTTAACAGATTGATTAACTCCAAAAAAAAATTTAATTAACGCGCGCGGTTTCTAAAAAGTCATTAATAAGAATTAAATTTTCCTAAATATAAGTAACATAAGTAGAAGAACATATTAGCCATAGAAAAACTTAAAAGGTAATTTTTAAAAAAAAAATCCTAGTATTTTTCAATTTTTAATTCATTTGATTCAATCATTTACTTTAGATAAATACTAACCACTGTCTAAAAAACTTATTGAGATATTAAATAAAAATACATTCTTCTATAATTTTAATATGTATTTATATGCTTTTTAATAACTTACAAATTTTCTAATCAATACCATGTTTTAAGATACTAATTAAAAAACTCTTTTACTTTCCAAGAACATATTTCTATAATATTATAGTAATCTGTAGGAGTGACCTATAATCTACTTTCTCCATAAATTATATCAATATTGTGACTTCAAGTCTATTATAAATACAAGTCATTTTACCGTTAAATTCTTAATTAGAGAATAAGTTTTTAGAGATTTTGTTTTAATACATTTTAAAAAAATCATAATCATTTAAAAATTAAAATAAATATTATATATATATATATTCATCTCTTAGTCCATTAAGACATATTTTCAAGCTAAAAACTTCTGTCAAAGCATCAATTTCTAAAATGAACCATATCTCAAGTAATTGACCCAAATAATACTGTTTTATAATACTTGATTTCGCAACACTAGTAAAATGTTATAATACCTCAACTAGCAACTATAATATACATATGTAGTCCTTTTAATTTTTTATTGTTCAAAAGATACCAACATATTGATAAATACTATTGAGGGAAGGCCTATTTTATATATGGAATTTCTGAACATTGACAATTAATTAAAGAAAGGAAAAGTTGAGAGATTCAATTAAAAAAAAATATATATAATTAAGATTCTCCTTGAGCACGGGAAATGGACGACCAGGATTAGTTTATAAAGTAAAATACACATTTGACAAGCGACAAAGTTTAGATGCTTCTAAGGCACAAATCTCTAGCAAAATTATTAACATACAACCATAAGACATTTATGTTCTAAACTCTTATCTTTTTCCTAAGACATTAATTGTGCTAAAAAAAACTATAGTTTATCTGCAATCTTCACAAACTCCGAACCCTAATTTTAATTTTCTAGGAATATGGTTGACAAATGGGGATATATAATAATCCATATCCTTAAAAATTTGATAACTTGAGAAAATCAAATGTCAGGGCTGTATTCCCGGACCATGCCCTTCGCCGTTACCATTTTTGTATTAAACATCAGCATAAGAACTCAGACATCGCTGCTTACAAATAATTAGTATATTACTATGTTTATGTATACATTTGTTTGTGTTACAGTGCTTCCAATGCTGTCGGGAACCCTAGGAAGACCATTTTATCATATATTAATAATCACTACCAACTCATCTATGACACTAAGTTAATTATTCAATTATTATATATCTTTGCATGCTCTCTGGTTGATAGAAAAATGTGAAATTTTGTATTCACCTTGTTTGACTTGAAGATTTGAAGGTAATTAACACTGTGATCTGGTCCATTTCATTATGTTGTTTGAAGGAAAGATTAGATGTCATTTTCCCATGGGAAATTGATTGATTAGTTTGGAATATTTTGTTGGTCTCAATGTAGGATCGTGTTGATGAAAAAAATGAAGTGGGTATTTGTGTAGTGTATAGTCAAAATTAACTCACTAACCAATAATTTAACACAAACACGAGGATCAAAAGTCAGTGATTACTGTGTGTATTAGACTTTTATAATATATAGTATATATTATTGTAGGTAGGGACCCTATATTCCTTCCTCTGGTAATAAATAACGTATTGCATTGCTCAGCATATATAATGCTCATTCTGAAGATAAATGTCTTTTCAAACCCTCAATAATGTGTTTTTTCCTCTTAAATTCTCTGTGGATAAAAACTCACTTTAAATGCTAACTAATGTAAGGTGAATTAAATAGATTTACATAAAAAGGCGGA